>JAEAMF010000035.1_pt1 | contig 269309 bp, 254 predicted proteins | sample 8958721 | NCBI WGS metagenome assembly JAEAMF01 (sample SAMN16933255, study PRJNA681124) | bioreactor sludge metagenome | isolation source: anaerobic bioreactor treating anionic surfactant - SDBS | place: India: Bengaluru | collected 2019-02-28 | reverse complement strand
ATGAAAGCACCTGATTTATTCGTCAAGAACGTGCGTAATCATCCGGGACCTGACAATTAGGTCAACTTTATAGCGGCTTCCAGCTCCGCCCGGCCCAGCACAAAGGCCGGGTTCTCGGTCAGCATCTCCAGCGCCATGTCGATGAACGCCCGCACACGGGCAGGCTGGGCGCTGCGGCTGCCCCAGTACAGATACAGGCTGTGCTCCTCCACCAGGTACGGCAGCAGCACCGGCACCAGGCGGCCGGACCGGATGAACGGCGCCGCCGTGACCCCCGTCAGCTGGCCCAGCACCTGGCCGTCCAGCACGGCCTGCAGCTCCAGTTCTTCGTCATTGGTGCTGAAGGCCGGCGTGATCGCCTGGTAGACCACCGCGTCCCCTTGCCGCAGCTGCCAGGGCATGGGGCGGCCGGTATCGGTGCGCAAGAACACGCTGCAGCGGTGCCGCGCCAGCTCGGCCGGCGTGCGCGGCGCGCCCTGCCGCTCCAGATAGGCCGGCGCCGCGCAGACGATCAGCTGCAGCGCAAACAGCCGCCGCGCCACAACGCCTTCGGCCGTGGCCGGGCCGCCGCGAAAGCCCACATCCACCCGATCCTCCACCCAGTTGCCTACATGGTCGTCCAGTTGCACCTCCAGCTGCACCGCGGGGTGGCGGGCACTGAATGCGGACAGCAGCGGCGCCACCACCGGGCGAAAGGTGGAACGCGGCCCCACCACCCGCAGCGGTCCGGCGATCTCGTCCTTGGCATGCTGCACACCGGCCAGCGCCTGCTCCAGGCTGCGTACTGCCGGCTGCACCGTGGCCAGCAGCTGCCGCCCCTCGGCCGTCAGCGCCATGCTGCGCGTGGTGCGGTGGAACAGGCGCACGCCCAGGTGCTTCTCCAGCTGGGCCAGCGCCTGGCTGGCCGCCTGGGCGCTGACGCCCTGCTGCTGCGCCGCCCGGCGCAGGCTGCCCAGCTCGGCCGTGTGAAGAAAGGTGTGCAGCGCGCGCAGTTCATTGATGGGCATGGGCCATGGTAGGGGTAAAAGCCTGGCTATTAGCAAATTCTGCTTGTAAATCCTTCAAGGCATTGATGGCTAGTGGCTTGTGAATGTGCTTTCTAGAATCTGCTCACAACGGCTGCCGCTGCCCTCCTCCTTTCCTCCTCCGCAGCGGCCAGCACTTTCTTGCGACTTTTCCCACAGGACACCACCATGGTCATGCCCGTGCGCGGCTATGCCGCCCATTCCGCCACCTCTGCACTGGGGCTATTCAGCTTTGTGCGCCGCGATCCACGCCCCAACGATGTGGCCATCGAGATCGAATTTGCCGGGGTCTGCCACTCCGACCTGCACACCGTGCGCGGCGACTGGGGCGTTCCACGCTACCCCGTGGTCCCCGGCCACGAAATCATCGGCCGCGTGACGGCCGTGGGCGCCGACGTGACGCGCTTTACCGTGGGCCAGCGCGTGGGCGTGGGCTGCATGGTCGACTCCTGCCAGCACTGCCCGGCCTGCGCCCAAGGGCTGGAGCAGTACTGCGAGAACGGCATGACCGGCACCTACAACGATGTGGACCGCCAGGACGGCACATCCACCCAGGGGGGATATTCGGAACGCATCGTGGTCTCCGAACAGTTTGTGGTGAACGTGCCCGAGAACCTGGACCCTGCCGGCGCCGCCCCGCTGCTGTGCGCGGGCATCACCACCTGGTCGCCGCTGCGCCACTGGAAGGTGGGCCCCGGCAGCAAGGTGGCCGTGGTCGGCCTGGGCGGCCTGGGCCATATGGCGTTGAAACTGGCCAAGGCCATGGGCGCCGAAGTGACGCTGTTCAGCCGCAGCCCGGGCAAGGAAGCCGACGCCCAGCGCCTGGGTGCCAGCCACGTGGTGATCTCCACCGATCCCGCGCAAATGAAGGCCGTGCGCGGCCAGTTCGATCTGATCATCGACACCGTGCCCTATGTGCACGAACTCAACCCCTATGTCAGCACCCTGGCGGTGTCCGGCACGCTGGTGCTGGTGGGCTACCTCGGTCCGCTGGAAGAAATGCTCAACACCGCCCCCATGGTGATGGGCCGCAAATCGGTGGCCGGATCGGTGATCGGCGGCATTGCCGAAACCCAGGAGATGCTGGACTTCTGCGGCCAGCACGGCATCACGGCCGATATCGAGCGCATCGACATCGGCAGCATCAACGACGCCTACGAACGCATGCTGAAAAGCGATGTGAAATATCGGTTTGTGATCGATATTGCCTCGTTCCAAGGCGCTGCGTGAGATCACCCTGCCACCCTGTGGCGGCAGGGGCTGCCTCGCCATAGGCCATAGCCGCTGGCAGCCCAGCGCATCGGCCGCCCGCCCATGTCCAGGGCTCCTGCTCCGCCACCGGGACGCAAAAAAAGCCAGCATACAGCTGGCTTTTTTGCGGGGGACACGGAACGCGCCGGCTTATTCCACCCGGAAGATGCCGCTGGGCTTGAAGGTCCAGCCTGCGGCCTTGCCCTTGCTGCCGCGCTTGCCGGCCGCGTTGTTCAGGCTGCGGATTTCCAGGGTTTCTTCCCGGTCCTTGCCGCCGCGTCCGTTGCCGGTGATGCGCACACTGCGGGTGTAGGCTGCTACCCCCACCAGGCTGGCCTTGTCCTCCAGCTTCATCAGCTGCAGGCCGCGGCCCCCGCTCATCAGCTTCAACTCGGACAGGGCATAGGTCAGCACATGACCATCGCTGGACAGGCAGGCCACATGGGTGGCGGCCGGTGTGTCGACGCCGTCGGCCGTGGCGGCGGGGATGGCGGCCAGGTTGCTGGGCAGGCACAGCGTCTCGCCGTCCTGCACCGTCACAAAGGACTTGCCCGCCTTGTTGCGCGCCACCATGGATTCCAGCTTGGCCACAAAACCGTAGCCGCCGGAGCTGGCCAGCAGCAGCTGGCTGTCGGCACTGCCCGCAAAGTAGGCGGTGATCTGGCTGCCGGACTCCAGGTCGATCATGGTGGTGACGGGCTGCCCGTCACCGCGCCCGCCGGGCAGGCTGGAGACGGCCACGCTGTAGACACGGCCGTTGTCGCCAAACACGATCAGCTGGTCCACGGTGCGGCATTCGAACGTGCCCCACAGCTGGTCGCCGGACTTGAAGGTGAACACCGCGGCCTCGTGGCCATGGCCCTGGCGCGTGCGCACCCAGCCTTTTTCGGAAATGACCACGGTCACTGGCTCATCCACCACCTTGACCTCGGCCACCACCTTCTTTTCCGCCTGGATCAGGGTGCGGCGTGCATCGCCAAACTCTTTGGCGTCGGCCTTGATTTCCTTGACCATCAGGCTGCGCAGCGCCTTGGAGTCCTGCAGGATTTCTTCCAGCCCCTTCTGCTCGTCGCGCAATGCGGCCAGTTCCTGCTCGATCTTGATGGCTTCCAGCCGTGCCAACTGGCGCAGGCGGATTTCCAGAATATCTTCGGCCTGGCGTTCGGACAGGTTGAAGCGCTCCATCAGCGCCGGCTTGGGCTCGTCACTGGCACGGATGAGGGCAATCACCTCATCGATGTTCAGCAGCACGGCCTGGCGGCCTTCCAGGATGTGGATGCGGTCCAGCACCTTGGCCAGGCGGTATTCGCTGCGGCGGGTGATGGTGGCCTGGCGGAAATCGATCCACTCCTCCAGCATCTGGCGCAGCGGCTTCTGCACCGGTTTGCCGTCCAGCCCGATACAGGTCATGTTGATGGAGCTGGACGTTTCCAGGCTGGTGTGGGCCAGCAATGCGACCACCAGCTCGGACTGCGGCACCTTGCCGGTCTTGGGCTCGAAGACGATGCGCACCGGTGCGTCCTTGCTGGACTCGTCGCGCACCCCATCCAGCACCGCCAGCATGCTGGCCTTGAGCTGGTTCTGCTCCTGGGTCAGCGCCTTCTTGCCGGTCTTGACCTTGGGGTTGGTGATGTCCTCGATCTCTTCCAGCACCTTCTGCGTGCTCACGCCCGGAGGCAGCTCGTTGACCACCAGCTGCCACTGGCCGCGCGCCAGCTCCTCGATCGTCCAGCGCGCACGCACCTTCAGGCTGCCGCGGCCGCTGCGGTAGGCCTCGGCAATGTCATGGCTGCTGCTGATGATCTGGCCGCCGCCGGGGTAATCCGGGCCGGGGATCAGCGCAAACAGCTCCTCATCGGCCAGCGCGGGCTTTCTGATCAGCGCCACGCAGGCTTCGGCCACTTCCAGCAGGTTGTGGCTGGGAATTTCGGTGGCCAGACCCACGGCAATGCCGCTGGCGCCGTTGAGCAGCGAGAACGGCAGGCGCGCGGGCAGCTGCTGGGGCTCTTCGGTGCTGCCGTCGTAGTTGGGCACGAAATCCACCGTGCCCTGGTCGATCTCGTCGAGCAGCAGGCGCGTGATCTTGGACAAGCGGGCTTCGGTATACCGCATGGCTGCAGCGCCGTCGCCGTCGCGGCTGCCGAAGTTGCCCTGGCCGTCCACCAGCGGGTAGCGCTGGTTGAAATCCTGCGCCATGCGCACCAGCGCGTCGTAGGCGGACTGGTCGCCATGGGGGTGGAAACGGCCCAGCACATCGCCCACCACACGGGCGCTCTTGACCGGCTTGGCCGCCGTGTTGCCGGTGCTGCCGCCATAGGACAGGCCCATGCGGTCCATGGCGTACAGAATGCGGCGCTGCACGGGCTTGAGGCCGTCGGCCACATCGGGCAGGGCCCGGCCCTTCACCACGGACAGGGCATATTCCAGGTAGGCGCGCTGGGCGTAGGCGCCCAGGTCCAGCGAGTCACCGCCCTCGGCGGGGCGTGCAAGGTCTAGCGTCAAATGGTCACTCATGGAAGAAAGTTCGGGGTAGTACTCAGGTCCGCAGCCGGCTGGTCGCCGCGCAGCTCCATGCGCACCCGGCCTGTGCCGGGGATGGCCGCCTGGCGGCCACCGCGTGCGGCCGCCGCGGAAGCGCCGGGCTGCAGCTGTTCATACAGTGCCAGCACGGTGCGGACATAGTTTTGGGTTTCTTTGTACGGGGGAATCGCCTGGCCGAAGCGTTTGACAGCGTTTTCCCCTGCGTTGTAGGCGGCCAGCGCCAGGTCCAGCCGGCCCGGGAACATGGCGATCAAATACTTCAGGTAGCGGGCACCGGCCTGCAGATTGGTGGCGGGGTCGGTCAGCTTGGCGGCCACCGAGCGGCGTGCATCGGCGCGCACGCCAAAGCGCTCGGCCGTGGCCGGCAGCAACTGCATCAGCCCGACGGCGCCCTTGGGCGAGACCACATCCACATCAAAGCCGGATTCGGTCGCGATCAAAGCCTTGAGCAGCTCGTAGTCCAGCCCGGTATTCTGCGCGGTGTGCTCCACATGGCGGCGCACCCGCTGGTACTGGGCCGAGGACGAGAAATACGCTGCCAGCTTGCCGGCCGATGCCACGGAAGCCGCGTCCACCTTCAGGCCCGAGCCATTGCCCCTGTGCCGGGGCGTGCCGTCGCGCTGGGAATCGAAATCATCGCCCTGAAAGAACAGGCGGTAGCGCTCGTCCAGCGGCTCGGCCGCAAAGTGGGTCACGCCCTGACCATCCACATAGGCCCAGATATCGGCCCGTGCAGTACCGGGCAGCGCCAGCGCACCGGCAGCAGCCACCCAAAGCGTCAGCAGCAGCTGTCGGTACCCGGCGCAGCGCCCTCTTTCACCGCACAGGCGCAGTCCCGCCGGGCGTGCCGCGCGCTGCGGCCATACCCGTAAAGTCTGCAGCCATGCAATGAAAGACAGCGGCATGGCAGGGCCTCAGATGTCCAGATCCACCGCGTCGCCGTGCAGCTCCATCAGCTCACGGCGCGAGGCGGCCTCGCCCTTGCCCATCAAACGGGTCATCAGGTGCTCGGTCTCCTGCAGCGGCATGGTGTCAACCTGCACCGGCAGCAGGCGGCGCGTGTCGGGGTTGAGCGTGGTTTCCCACAGCTGCTCGGCGTTCATCTCGCCCAGGCCCTTGAAGCGGCTGATCTGGCATTTCTCGCGCGCCACACCTTCCTTGGCCGCTTTTTCCAAAATGGCGTTCAGCTCGCTTTCGTCCAGCGCATAGACCTTGGCGGCCGGCTTCTTGCCGCGTGCCGGCACGTCCACACGGAACAGCGGTGGACGGGCAATGCACACATGGCCGGCCTCCATCAGCTTGGGGAAATGCTTGAAGAACAGCGTCAGCAGCAGCACCTGGATGTGGGAGCCGTCCACGTCCGCATCGGACAGGATGCAGATCTTGCCGTAGCGCAGGCCGGACAGATCCACCGCGTCATCCGGACCATGCGGATCGACACCGATGGCCACCGAGATGTCGTGAATTTCGGTGTTGGCAAAGAGGCGATCGCGGTCCACTTCCCAGGTGTTGAGCACCTTGCCGCGCAGCGGCAGCACGGCCTGGGTCTCCTTGTCCCGTCCCATCTTGGCGGAGCCGCCGGCCGAATCGCCTTCGACCAGGAACACCTCGTTGTGGGCCAGATCACGGCTTTCGCAATCGGTGAGCTTGCCGGGCAGCACGGCCACGCCGGAGCCCTTGCGCTTTTCCACCTTCTGGCCGGCGCGCTGGCGCGTCTGCGCGGCCTTGATGGCCAGTTCGGCCAGCTTCTTGCCGTGCTCCACATGCTCGTTCAGCCACAGCTCCAGCGCCGGGCGCACAAAGCCCGAGACCAGGCGCACGGCATCGCGGGAGTTCAGCCGCTCCTTGATCTGGCCCTGGAACTGGGGGTCCAGCACCTTGGCCGAGAGCACATAGCTGGCGCGGGCGAACACATCGTCCGGCATCAGCTTGACGCCCTTGGGCAACAGCGAATGCATGTCGATGAACGCCTTGACCGCCTGGAACAGGCCGTCGCGCAGGCCGCTGTCGTGCGTGCCGCCGGCGGTGGTGGGAATCAGGTTGACATAGCTCTCGCGCAGCGGCGCACCTTCTTCGGTGAAGGCCACACACCAGGCCGCACCTTCGCCTTCGGCAAAGTTGTCGTTGTGCCGGTCGGCAAAGCCCTCGCCCTCGAACAGGGGAATGACGGGGTCGCCCGCCAGGCTTTGCGCCAGATAGTCGCGCAGGCCGCCCTTGTACTGCCAGCTTTGCGTGTCGCGGTTCTTGTCGTTGACCAGGGACACGCTCACGCCGGGCATCAGCACCGCCTTGCTGCGCAGCAGGTGCACCATCTCGCCCATGGGCAGGTTGGACGATTCAAAGTATTTGGCGTCCGGCCAGGCACGCACGGTGGTGCCCTGCTTGCGCTCGCCGCTTTGCAGCGGGCGCACGGTCAGGGGCTCGATCACATCGCCACCGGCAAACACCAGATGGGCCACCTTGCCGTCGCGGTGCACGGTGACTTCCATGCGCGTGGACAGCGCATTCGTCACCGACACGCCCACGCCGTGCAGACCACCGGAGAAGCTGTAGGCGCCGCCCTGGCCCTTGTCGAACTTGCCGCCGGCATGCAGGCGGGTGAAGACCAGCTCCACCACAGGGGCGCCTTCTTCGGGGTGCAGGCCAAAGGGAATGCCGCGGCCATCGTCTTCCACGCTGACCGAGCCATCGGTATGCAGCGAGACCTTGATGCGCTTGCCGTAGCCGGCCAGGGCTTCGTCGGCCGCGTTGTCGATCACCTCCTGCAGGATGTGCAGGGGGTTGTCGGTGCGGGTGTACATGCCGGGGCGTTGCTTGACCGGCTCCAGGCCCTTGAGGACGCGGATCGAACCTTCCGAATATTCGGGAATGGAAGTAGAGGGTTTGGCTGCCATGGGGGCGAATTGTAGTGCGCGCACCAGCGCACAGCTGGATAAATAAACAGTTACCCCTGACGCCATTGCTTGCACATGCGCAAGCGCCGGGGCATTTCCGGGCGCAACGCTAACACAGCAGGCTGTCGCGCCGGAGTCCATTCGCGAGGTGGGGCTGCCCCACAGGTAGGGGGTGAACTGGATACATTCCACAGCTATGCAAAACCAAAACAACACCACCAACCGCCTGCCCATGCTGCAGGTGCTGCTGTGCGGGGGCGCAGTGGTCACCTTGTCCATGGGCATACGCCACGGCTTCGGCCTGTGGCTGCAACCCATCACCCAGGAAATGGGCTGGACCCGCGAATCCTTTGCCCTGGCGATTGCCATCCAGAACCTGTCCTGGGGCGTGCTGGGTATCTTCGTGGGCATGATGGCCGACAAGCTGGGCGCCTTCAAGGTGCTGATCGGCGGCGCCATCCTGTATGCGCTGGGCCTGGTGGGCATGGCGCTGTCGCCCTCCACCTTGCTGTTTGCACTCACCGCCGGGGTGCTGATCGGTGCGGCCCAGGCTGGCACCACCTATGCGGTGATCTATGGCGTGCTGGGGCGGCAGATTCCGGCCAATCGCCGCAGCTGGGCCATGGGCGTGACGGCCGCGGCCGGTTCGTTCGGCCAGTTCTTCATGGTACCGGTGGAGGGCGGGCTGATTACGCAGTTCGGCTGGTCCAACGCGCTGCTGATCCTGGCGGTGATCGCCCTGGTGATTGCCGTCCTGGCCTTTGGCCTGCGCGAGCCCGGCTTTGGCGGCACGGCAGGCGCTGGCCCCCAGCGCGACCAGACCATTGGCCAGGCCCTGGCCGAAGCCTGGACCAACCCCAGCTTTGTGCTGCTACTTTCGGGCTACTTTGTCTGCGGCTTTCAGGTGATGTTCATCGGCGTGCACATGCCCAGCTACCTGAAGGACTTTGGCATTGCCCCCCAGGTGGCCAGCTATTCCCTGGCGTTGGTGGGCCTGTTCAACATCTTCGGCACCTACATCGCCGGGAATCTGGGCCAGAAAATGCCCAAGCGCTACCTGCTGTCGGGCATCTACGGGCTGCGCTCGGTGGTCATCATTGCCTTCCTGCTGGCCCCGCTGTCGCCCTGGTCGGTCTACCTCTTCTCGGCCGCCATGGGCTTTCTGTGGCTGTCCACCGTGCCGCTGACCAATGCCACCATAGCCCAGATCTTCGGCGTGCAGCATCTGTCCATGCTGGGCGGCTTTGTGTTCTGCAGCCACCAGGTGGGCAGTTTCCTGGGCGTGTGGCTGGGCGGCTACCTGTATGACCGCAACGGCAATTACGACATGGTCTGGTATCTGGCGATTGCGCTGGGCATTTTTGCCGCCGTCGTCAACCTGCCGGTGCGCGAGCAGGCCCTGGTGCGCAAGCCGGCCGCCGCCTGACCGGTCTCGCACCGCCGTTCAGCGCTACCATCGCAGCCATGCACACCCCCTGCACCGCCCCGCCCTCTGTCCCGCCCCGGCTGCACGGCTGGCGGCGGGCGCTGGTCTGGGCGGCCATCGCCGCGGTGCTGGCAGCAGTGTTTGCCCTGTATCTGCAGCCGGACTTCATGGTCACACTCGCCAACCAGGTCTGGGCCTGCTTCTGAGCCTGGGGGCAACCCGCCCCGGCGGCATGGCCGGGAGGTCTCATGCCCCGCATTCTGATCACCGGTGCCTCTGACGGCATCGGCGCCGAAATGGCACTCCAGCTGGCACGGCACCACCAGCAATCGCTGCAGCTGACCCTGGCCGCGCGCAGCCTCGACAAACTGCAGTCCGTGGCGGACCAATGCCAGGCCCACGGCGCCCAGTTGCTGGCCGTGCCCACCGATGTGTCCGAGGAGACGGCCTGCCGCGCCCTGGTGGCACAGAGCGTGCAGCAGTTTGGCGGCCTGGACGTACTGGTCAACAACGCCGGCGTATCGGCCCATGCCCTGTTCGAAGACGTGAGTGCCGAGCACCTGGCCTGGTACGAGCAGTTGATGCGCACCAATTTCTGGGGCAGCGTGTGGTGCACCCATGCCGCCTTGCCGCACCTGAAAGCCTCGCACGGCAGCATCGTGGCCGTGTCCTCGCTGGCCGGGCTGGTGGGCGTGCCCGGGCGCACGGCCTACAGCGCCAGCAAGTTCGCCCAGGCCGGCTTTTTCGAAGCGCTGCGCGCTGAACTGAAACCGGCCGGCGTCAGCGTGACCACGGCCTACCCCGGCGTGGTGGACACCCGCATCCGTTACCACGGCTACAACGCCCAAGGCCAGGCCGCCGGCGTCAGCGGCCTGAAGGAAGAACATGCCATGCCCGTGGCCGAATGCGCACGGCTGATCCTGCAAGGCATGGAACGCCGCCAACGCGAGGTGGTCATGACACGCCAAGGAAAACTGGGCCGCTGGGTCAAGCTGATCGCCCCCGGCGTGGTGGAACGCATGGCGCTGGCGGCACTGCAGCGCCCACTCGGCAGCCATTGACCCTGGTCAGCCCAGGCCGTCTGCCCCACCTGCCCCCAAGGTGCAGGCTGCTATAGTTTTCTACATGATCCACGCGACGCCACCTGCCTCCACACTCCCGCAAGCCCAGCCAGCACCGTCCCCCTGGATCGAGCGCTGGCGCCATCTGCTGCCGGCCGGCTGCAGCGTGCTGGATGTGGCCTGCGGCAGCGGCCGCCACCTGCGCTGGCTGGCCGCCAATGGCCATGCCATGACCGGGGTGGACCGCGATGCAGCCGCACTGGCCGCACTGCCCGGTCTGGGCGAGCTGCTCTGCGCCGATATCGAAAACGGCCCCTGGCCGCTGCCGGGGCGCCAGTTCGGCGCGGTAGTGGTCACCAACTACCTGTGGCGCCCCCTGTGGCCACAGATCCTGGACAGCGTGGTGCCCGGCGGCGTGCTGCTGTATGAAACCTTCGGCCAGGGCAACGAAGCTTTTGGCAAACCGTCACGCCCGGACTTTCTGCTGGCACCCGGCGAGCTGCTGCAGGTCTGCACCGGCTGGCAGGTGGTGGCCTATGAATGCGGGCAGCTGCGCCAGCCCGACCGCGTGGTGCAGCGCATCGCCGCCATCCGCCCAGCGGGCAGCGCGCTCCCGGCCCGGCTGACGCCTTAACCCGGTCATCCGGCCTTCCACCGGTTCAACGCCTTCAGCACGGGCTGCCCGCGGTCGCCTTGGAACCAGACCCCCCCCGCCCCGGCCTGCCAAGGACTGCGGCGCAGGCACATGGAATCACCCGCCACGGGCACGTGCACACCGCACGCCATGGCAGGGCCTCCCGGCAACACCAGCCCGTCTCCGGGGTTGCATGTGCGACCTTTGAAACCCGTCCCTCCCGACACTCTCACTGAAGTTCTGCTCTCCATGCCCACCTACGCCCTGCTGCTGGCCCACGACGAATACCCCAGTTCCACCACCGCATGGCCGGCTCGCCCGGATGCCTCGGGCAGCCCCTGCGATGGCTGGGCCGAATGGTTCGACCACACGCCACTGCTGTTCAGCCTGCTGATGGGCGACGCCCGGCACCTGCCCACGCTGGTGCCTTGCAGCGCCTACGGGGACAACGAAGGCCTGTCCTCCCTGGCCGCCCCCATGGACGGCGTGAAAGCCCGCTGGCAATGGCTCAAAACCCAGGTGGAGCCGCTGCCCGCGCATTGGCCTGAGGCCCAGCGCCGGCAATGGCAGGACATCGACCAGGCCATCACCACCAGCACGCGCCGCTGGCTGCTGCTGGACTGCGCCACGCTGTGCCCGCATGACTTTGACGAGCCCGCATACACCGCCTTTTTGCAGGCCCAGCGCGATCAATGCCTGTTGTGGGACTGCAGCACCACGGGCCTGCCCCAGGCGCTGCACAGCCTGCTGCAATCGCCCGCAGCCCAGCTGGGCTGGTGGAGCCCCTCGGTAGTGGCACGCACCGAACCGGTGGAGCGCGACATCTCTGACGACTGGCCTGCCTGGCTCTCCGAGCACTACGAAGAGCGCTACCACGGGGCCTGGGAGGAAGAACTCGAGGCCTACGTGGTGATGCCCAAATTGCACCCGCACACCTGCCAGGCCTGCCAGTCAGAGCAGGAGCGTGAACACTGGCCCGTGGGCCTGGTCACGCCCTACGGCCGCTGGCTGCTGCATCCGGATGCCGGCGCCCACGGCGCGTTTGCCAGCGGCAACTGCATCAACCTGGTCTATCCGCCGGAGCGCCCGGGACAGGCCGAGCGCCATGGCATCCAGGACGCCAACGGACTGTGGCTGCTCACTCCGGACCAGGGCTATCCCGAAGCCTGGGCGCTGACACCGCACCTGATCAAGTCGCAAGCGGCCGACGGCAGCGATGCGCTGATGCGCCTGTCCGATCTGGCGGTGCTCTACAGCGGCCTGAAGGAGATCGAGCTCTCCCACGATGACGGGCTCATTCGTGCGCGCCGCAGCGACGACATCATGCTGCTGCTGGACGCCACCGGCCAGCCGCTGTTCGACAGCACCTTCAGCCACGTGCTGAATTTCAACCCCAAGAACGGCCTGGCGGTGGCCTTCCAGCGCCAGCGCCCAGGCGACCGCAGCAGTCCGTTGCGCGAAGGAGTGGTCCACCGCAGCGGCGTGCTGCGCGTGCCCTGCGCCTTTGCCCAGATCGAGCGGGGCTTCAACGATTCGCCCCCCAAGGTCTTCCCCGGCGGCAAACTGCTGGCTTACAGCCCCGAAGGCCAACCCCATGTCTTCAGCACCAAGGGCCAACTGCTGAGCGCACCCGCGCTGTGGTGCCCGCCGCTGGCCCGCATCGTCCAGAAGAACGCGCTGCTGGCCGGCATGGGCAGCGGCCCTGAAGCGGAGATGGGCTGGTTCTCTTTGAAAGACTTCAGCTTCACGCCCACCGGCGAAACCTGGGGCGAAGTCACCGAGGCCCTGCGCAGCAACCTCACCGGGACAAGCGAGCTCGAAGTGCGCGTCCTGCGCCGCAGCGATCTGGTGGACGCCGAAGACACGGACTGGATGCAGGACGTGGCCCGCATACTGTGCCTGGGCGATACCGGCGCGGGCGATGCCCTGGCCGAGCGCTGGCGCGACGCGGTCGCCCACCCGGACCCGGACGACTTTGGCTGGGACACAGAGGACCCGGATTTCGACCCCGACACCCTGGAGCTCTACGGCGACGACAACGACCTGACGCTGTACTGGCAGCATCTGCTGGCCATTGCGCCGCAGTTTGCCCAACTGGACTGGAAGGATGCCGATGGCCTGGCCGGCAGCCAGTGGCTGCCCGGCACCCGGGATTGGCAGTGGGACCGCGCCACCCAGGGCGATGGCATGCAGGATGGACTGGACAGCCTGGCCCAGCACCTGGGCACGCAGCAGCTGGCCTTGCTGCAGCTGCGCACCGACAGCGACTGCCTGCGCTTTGCCGTGGTGCGCCAGGACGATGCAGCCCCTTTGCTGGAGCGGCTGTCCCAGGCCGCTGTCGGCGCCTGGGTCCACGAGGTGTGAAGGTGGAGCGGCCCTGCCGGGAATGCCTGCAGCGGCCGCACCGCCCGCTCCTCCTGTTCCGCGGGCCGTCCAAGCCCGTGCCGCTTCACGCGCTCGCCCCCGTGGCACCGGCACGAACGCAACACATTCGACGAAACAAAAAATAATTTATCGTCATATCGGCGAATAATTGCATCAAAATGGCAGAAACAGCGTCATGAGCGTTGCCACCCTGTCTGCCCAGTGCCCTTCACCAGATCCGCTGGGTAGAATGAATTTTTACCGTTTCACTTTGCGGACATGACCACTTCTTCCGTCGCCCTGCGGGGCAGCATTGTTGCCCTTGTCACACCCATGCATGAGGACGGTAGCGTCGACTACCCCAGCCTGCGCAAACTCATCGACTGGCATGTGGCCGAAGGCACCAACTGCATCGGCGTGGTCGGCACCACAGGCGAATCGCCCACGGTGAGCGTGGAAGAACACTGCGAAATCATCCGCGTGTCCGTGGAACAGGCCGCAGGCCGTGTGCCCGTGATGGCCGGCTGCGGCGCCAACAGCACGCACGAAGCCATCGAGCTGGCCCGTTACGCCAAGAAGGTCGGCGCCGACAGCCAGCTGCAGGTTGTGCCCTACTACAACAAGCCCACGCAGGAAGGCCAGTACCAGCACTTCAAGGCGATTGCCGAGGCCGTGGGCGACCTGCCCATGATGCTCTATAACGTGCCCGGCCGCTCCGTGGCCGATATGCAGCACGACACCGTGCTGCGCCTGGCGCAGATCGACAGCATCTTCGGCATCAAGGAAGCCACCGGCAACATCGAGCGCGCACAGTGGCTGATCCGCGATGTGCCCGAGGATTTTGGCGTGTACTCCGGCGATGACCCCACTGCCGTCGCGTTGATGCTGCTGGGCGGCCACGGCAATGTGTCCGTCACCGCCAACGTGGCCCCGCGCCTGATGAGCGATCTGTGCAAGGCCGCGCTGGCCGGTGATGTGAAGCGCGCCATGGACATCCAGTTCAAGCTGATGCCCCTGCACAAAAACCTGTTTGTGGAAGCCAACCCCATCCCTGTGAAATGGGCTGTTGCACGCATGGGTCTGTGTGGCGCTACCATGCGCCTTCCCATGACACCGCTGTCCGCAAACAACCACGCCGTAGTGGAAACTTCTTTGCGCGACGCGGGTCTGCTCTAATAGCGGTTTGCGCCGGGTGTCGCCCGGCGCTTTCCCATGTCTTGACCCTCAAGGATTTCCTGCGTGAAAAACATCACACGACTGAGCCTGTTGGGCATTGCCGTCGCTCTGTCGGCTTGCTCTGTGCTGGAGAACGACAAGATCGACTATAAGAGTGCCAAAAAGGGCGTGACCCTGGACGTGCCTCCCGATCTGAACCAGCTCTCTCGCGACACACGCTACAACGTGCCCGGCTCCAGCGTCTCGGCCCGCGAGCTGCAGGCTGGCCAGGCCTCGGTGACACCGCCGCTGGAAAAGGCTGCCGCCCTGACCGTGGGTGACGTCACCATCGAACGTGACGGCAACCAGCGCTGGCTGGTGGTCAACCGCCCTGCCGACAAGATCTGGGATCCGGTGCGCGATTTCTGGCTGGAAAGTGGCTTCAACATGGCCATTGAAAAGCCCGAGCTGGGCATTCTGGAAACCGACTGGGCCGAAAACCGCGCCAAGCTGCCCCAGGACGTGATCCGCTCCACCCTGGGCAAGGTGTTCGATTCGCTGTACTCCACCAGCGAGCGTGACCGCTTCCGCACCCGCCTGGAACGCCGCGCCGACGGCAAGACCGAAATCTACGTGACGCACCGCGGCATGCAGGAGGTCTACGCCAACCAGCAAAAGGACAGCACCATCTGGCAGCCACGCGCCGCCGATCCCGAGCTGGAAACCGAATTCCTGCGCCGCATCATGGTGCGCCTGGGCAGCACCGAAGAGCAGTCCAAGGCCGTGGTCGCCGCGGGCGGCACCAAGCCCACCGTGGCCCAGTCGGCCCGCGTGACCACGCTCAACGGCCAACCCGCCGTGGAAATCGACGAAGCCTTCGACCGCGCCTGGCGCCGTGTCGGTGTGGCCCTGGACCGCACCGGCTTCACCGTGGAAGACCGTGACCGCAGCAAGGGCCTGTACTTCGTGCGCTACGTCCCGGCCAACCCCGACACGGAAGAAAAGAAGAAGGGCTTCTTCGGCAGCCTGTTCGGCTCCAAGCCCGAAGCCAAGCCCGCCAAGTACCAGATCGCCGTGCGCAGCGAAGGCGCCAAGTCGAGCGTGGTGGTGCTGGGCGAAAACGGCCAGCCCGAGAGCGACGTCAATGCCCAGCGCATCGTGCGCGTCATTGCCGACGACCTGCGCTAATCCCCTCGGGATTCACCGCCCAAAGGCTGCTTCGGCAGCCTTTTTTCATGGCCTTTTCAATCCTCCGCAGCGCGGCCAGTCCTCTGCGAATGCACCCATGGCGGTGTGGCATGGTGCCGAAGCGTCCACGCGGCCAGGCTGCCGAACCTGCACACTCCTGAGCCTCGGAGCCTCTGGGCCTTGCTCTTGCGAGATGGCGGTGCCCCTCTGACGACCGCCATGCAGTGCTGCGCCCGGCGTGCACCACACACCGTCCAGCGCCCCCCTGCGGTACAGACCAGAACCTGCGCACCACCAGCCTCACCTCGACCCCACCTGAACGCGCAGCCCATGTGTGTGGCCAGGAGTGCCGACACAGCGCTGGCACCAATGCAGTGAACCGGCAGGACGCAGAACCCCTGCAAGCGGCCCTTTCACGACCGGCCTGCCGCCGCAAGCCGCGGCGGCCATAAAGACCAAAGCCCTGCCCACAAACAAAAAGCCCGCCAGAGGCGGGCTTTTTGGTGCATTCACTACCACGTTTGTCAGGCCTGGGCCCGCAAGGTGGAGGAGGAGTGCAAATTACTTGGCTGCGGGTTCAGCAGCTTGCTTGGCAGCGTCGGCAGCAGCGTCAGCGGCTTGCTTGGCGGCATCAGCAGCAGCGTCAGCGGCGGGAGCAGCAGCGTCAGCAGCAGGAGCGGCGGGAGCAGCAGCGTCAGCGGCAGGAGCAGCAGGAGCGGGAGCTTCCACAGCAGGAGCGGCGGGAGCAGCAGGAGCTTCTTCCTTCTTGCCGCAAGCAGCCAGAGCAGCAGCAGCGATCACGGTAGCCAGAACGAGAGACTTCTTCATGACAATTTCCTCTTGAGGATGAGTTATTCGGTATGCCGCACCGGCTGACCCCCTCCGGGCCCTGTTGGCTGGTGCTACGCACATGCCCGCCAGGGGCACGCATGCACAGGCATGTACCGTCTCAACGCGTGCCACTCGCAGTCGGTTTACAGGGTTTGCATATTTTTTGAAAAAAACTTTGCCTCCCCTGTAAAACCGCAGCGCCCCGGTGCCGCATGTTTTGTCAGCCGGCCAGCAGCTGCCGCAGCACATAGGGCAGGATGCCGCCGTGGCGGTAGTAATCCACTTCGATGGGGGTGTCGATGCGCAGCTTCACCACCACTGTCTGCTGGCTGCCATCCGCGCGTGTGACCACCAACTTCGCATCACTTTGCGGTGCCAGATTCGCGGCGGGGATGACGTCGATCCACTCGTCCCCCTTCAGCCCCAGCGTCTGCCAGCTGTCGTTGCCCTTGAACTGCAGCGGCAGCACCCCCATGCCCACCAGGTTGGAGCGGTGGATGCGCTCGAAGCTGCGCGCGACCACCGCCTTGATGCCCAGCAGCTGCGTGCCCTTGGCCGCCCAGTCGCGGCTGGAGCCGGTGCCATACTCCTCGCCTGCCAGCACCACCGTGGCCCGACCGGCCGACTGCCACTTCATCGCGGCGTCGTAGATGGACATCTTTTCCACCTTGCCGTTGTCGTCGCGGTAGAGCGTCACCCCGCCCTCCTCGCGCGAGCCATCGACCGCCGCCGGAATCATCAGGTTCTTGATGCGCACATTCGCAAATGTGCCGCGCATCATCACCTCGTGGTTGCCACGGCGCGAACCATAGCTGTTGAAGTCGGCTTTTTGCACGCCATGGGCCAGCAGCCACTGGCCGGCAGGAGAGCTTTCCTTGATGGAGCCTGCCGGCGAGATGTGGTCGGTGGTGATGGAGTCGCCAAACAGGGCCATGATGCGCGCACCGCGCACGTCGTAGTCGGGTGCCGACGCGCCCCCCGCAGCAGCACCCAGCTCCAGCGTGAAGTCCTGGAAGAAAGGGGGCTCGGCGATGTAGGTGCTTTGTGGCCAGGTATAGGTGGAGCCGGTCACGCCCTTGATCTTTTCCCACAGCTTGCCGGGCTCGGTCTTCACTTTTTCATAGTTGGCGCGGAAAGCCTTGCCGTTCATGGCGTACTTCAGCAGCGCATGGATCTCCTCGCTGCTGGGCCAGATATCGCCCAGGTAGATGTCCTTGCCGCCCTTGCCCTTGCCCACCGGTTCGGTCATCAGGTCCTTGCGCACCGTGCCGGCAATCGCATAGGCCACCACCAAGGGCGGGCTGGCCAGGAAATTGGCCTTGATATTGGGGTGGATGCGCGCCTCGAAGTTGCGGTTGCCCGACAGCACGGCCGCACACACCAGGTTGTTGCGCGTGATGGCGTCGTTCAGCTCCGGCGTCAGGTCGCCCGCGTTGCCGATGCAGGTGGTGCAGCCATAGCCCGCCAGCGCAAAACCCAGCTTTTCCAGGTAGGGTAGCAGGCCGGTTTCGGTCAGGTACTCGGTCACCACGCGGGAGCCGGGCGCCAGCGAGGTCTTGATGTGCGGCTTGACCTTGAGCCCGGCCTGCACCGCCTTCTTGGCCAGCAGGCCGGCCGCCAGCAGCACGCTGGGGTTGGAGGTGTTGGTGCAGCTGGTGATGGCGGCAATCAGCACGTCACCGTTGCCGATGCGCAGCACCTTGTCGTCGCTGCCGGGTAGCGCGCACACCGCCGTGGTCACGGCATTGTCATGCGTGGTTTCCAGCGTGGGGCGGTTGCCGACCATTTCCACCACCGCACGCGGTGCGCCCGGCTTGGGCGGCGGTGCATCGGTGGCCAGTTCCCCTTCGCCACAGCCTACGCGGTGGCGCAGTCCCAGCTGGTCGGCCGGCTGGTTGAAGCCGTTGGCCGCCACCGAGGCCGTGAACAGGGCATCGAACTTGCTGGCCACATCGCCGATTTCGATACGGTCCTGCGGGCGCTTGGGACCAGCCAGGCTGGGCGCCACCGTACCCAGGTCCAGGGAGACCACGCGCGAATAGTCGATGTCGCCCGCCCGGGGCACGCCAAACAGCCCCTGGGCGCGGAAATAGGCTTCGAACGCCTCGATCTCGCTTTTCTTGCGGCCCGTGCCCTGAAAGTAGTCCAGCGTCTTTTCATCCACCGGGAAGAAGCCCATGGTGGCGCCGTATTCCGGCGCCATATTGCCGATGGTGGCGCGGTCCGGCAACGTCAGGCTGGCTGTGCCTTCGCCAAAGAACTCCACAAACTGGCCCACCACCTTTTCCTTGCGCAGCATCTCGGTGACAGTGAGCACCAGGTCGGTGGCGGTCACGCCTTCGCGCAGCCGCCCCGTGAGCTCGAACCCCACCACATCGGGCGTCAGAAAGTACACCGGCTGGCCCAGCATGGCGGCCTCGGCTTCGATGCCACCCACACCCCAGCCCACCACGCCGATGCCGTTGATCATGGTGGTGTGGCTGTCCGTGCCCACCAGGGTGTCGGGGTAGTAGACCCCATCAGCAGTGCGGTGCACGCCGCGCGCCAGGTATTCCAGATTTACCTGGTGGACGATGCCGAAACCCGGCGGCACCACGCCAAAGGTGTCAAAGGCCTGCATGCCCCATTTCATGAACTGGTAGCGTTCCTGGTTGCGCTGGAATTCCAGTTTCATGTTCAGGTCCAGCGCCTTGGGAGTGCCGAAGTAGTCGACCATGATGGAATGGTCGACCACCAGATCTACCGGCACCAGCGGCTCGATGGCCTTGGGCTTCTTGCCCAGCAGGGCGGCGGTGGAGCGCATGGCCGCCAGATCGGCCAGCAGCGGCACGCCGGTGAAGTCCTGCAGCACCACCCGCGAGACCACGAAGGGAATCTCGTCGGTCCGCACGGCCTTGGGCTTCCACTGCGCCAGCTGGGCCACATGCTCGGGCGTGACCTTGTTGCCGTCGCAGTTGCGCAGCACCGATTCCAGCACGATGCGGATGGACACCGGCAAGCGTTTCACGCCGGGGTATTTCTGCGCCAGCGCTGGCAGTGAGAAGAATTTCCCTTCCTTGCCCGAAGCGGTTCGGAAGTTGTGGAGGGTGGAAGCGAATGCGTGTTTCATCGAGGGTTCTCCGTCCATACAAAAGCCATCTCCCCTGCATTCTGCGTCGCCCCCTCTGACGCGTCTATCGGACAAAGACCACGCGGCAAGCCATCGGGTACAAAAAAACCCGCCGAAGCGGGTTGGTGGCAAGGGCCGGCGCATGTCCGGCCTGTGCAGCAGGTGAATTACACCTTTTCAGCGACTGCCGCGTACTCGGCGATCTCGTTGAAGTTCATGTAGCGGTAGACGGAGGCCTTGTCGGCATCGATCACGCCCATTTCCTTCAGGTACTCTTCCTTCGAAGGCAGCTTGCCCAGGCGCGATGCGATCGCGGCCAGCTCGGCCGAGCCCAGGAACACATTGGTGTTCTTGCCCAGACGGTTGGGGAAGTTGCGGGTCGACGTGGAGATCACGGTAGCGCCTTCACGCACCTGGGCCTGGTTGCCCATGCACAGCGAGCAGCCCGGCATTTCAGTGCGCGCACCGGCCGTGCCGAAGGCCGCGTAGTGGCCTTCCTTGATCAGCTCGCTCTGGTCCATCTTCGTGGGAGGAGCCACCCACAGCTTGACGGGGATGTCGCGCTGGCCGCCCAGCAGCTTGGCTGCGGCGCGGAAGTGACCGATATTGGTCATGCAGGAGCCGATGAAGGCTTCATCGATCTTGGTGCCGGCCACGTCGGACAGGGTCTTGGCGTCATCGGGATCGTTCGGGCAGCAAACGATGGGTTCCTTGATGTCGGCCAGATCGATTTCGATGATGTGGGCGTACTCGGCGTCCTTGTCGGCTTCCAGCAGATCGGGCTTGGCCAGCCAGGCTTCGACCTTTTCGATACGGCGCTGCAGCGTGTTGGCGTCGGCGTAACCATCGGCGATCATGTTCTTCATCAGAACGATGTTCGAGGTCAGGTATTCCTTGATCGGCTCGGGGTTCAGCTTGATCGTGCAACCTGCGGCAGAACGCTCTGCCGAGGCGTCGGACAGCTCGAACGCTTGCTCGACCTTCAGGTTGGGCAGGCCTTCGATTTCCAGGATACGACCCGAGAATTCGTTGATCTTGCCAGCCTTGGCCACGGTCAGCAGACCTTGCTTGATGGCGTACAGGGGGATCGCGTGCACCAGGTCGCGCAGGGTCACGCCGGGCTGCATTTCACCCTTGAAGCGCACCAGCACCGATTCGGGCATGTCCAGCGGCATCACGCCGGTCGCCGCGCCGAAGGCCACCAGACCGGAGCCTGCCGGGAAGGAGATACCGATGGGGAAGCGGGTGTGCGAGTCGCCACCGGTGCCGACGGTGTCAGGCAGCAGCAGGCGGTTGAGCCAGCTGTGGATCACGCCGTCACCAGGACGCAGGGCCACGCCACCGCGGTTGCTGATGAACTCGGGCAGTTCGCGGTGGGTCTTCACGTCCACGGGCTTGGGGTAGGCCGCGGTGTGGCAGAAGGATTGCATCACCATGTCGGCGGAGAAGCCCAGGCAGGCCAGGTCCTTCAGCTCGTCACGGGTCATGGGGCCGGTGGTGTCTTGCGAGCCCACAGTGGTCATGCGGGGTTCGCAGTAGGTACCGGGGCGCACACCCTGGCCTTCCGGCAGGCCCACGGCACGGCCCACCATCTTCTGGGCCAGCGTAAAGCCGGCGTTCGAAGCAGCAGGCGCCTGGGGCAGGCGGAACACCGTGGAGGCGGTCAGACCCAGGAATTCACGGGCCTTGGCCGTCAGCGAACGGCCGATGATCAGGTTGATCCGGCCGCCGGCGCGCACTTCGTCGAACAGCACGTCGCTTTTGAGCTGGAACTCGGCCACCGTTTCGCCATTCTTGGTGATCTTGCCGTCATAGGGCAGCACATCGATCACGTCACCCATTTCCAGCTTGGAAACGTCCACTTCGATCGGCAGCGAGCCCGAGTCTTCCTGCGTGTTGAAGAAGATGGGGGCGATCTTGCCGCCCAGCGTCACGCCACCGAAGCGCTTGTTGGGGACAAAGGGAATGTCCTGACCCGTGGCCCAGACGATGGAGTTGGTTGCCGACTTGCGCGAAGAACCGGTACCCACCACGTCGCCGACGTAGGCCACCAGATTGCCCTTGGCCTTCAGTTCGTCGATGAACTTCATCGGGCCGCGCTTGCCGTCTTCCTCCGGCTTGAACTTTGCGTCAGGACGCGTGTTCTTCAGCATGGCCAGGTAGTGCAGCGGAATGTCGGGGCGGCTCCATGCGTCCGGAGCGGGCGACAGGTCGTCGGTGTTGGTCTCACCGGGCACCTTGAAGACGGTGACGGTGATCTTCTTTTCCACTTCGGGACGCGAAGTGAACCACTCGGCATCCGCCCAGCTCTGCATCACTTCCTTGGCCTTGGCATTGCCCGCCTTGGCCTTGGTGGCCACGTCGTTGAAGAAGTCGAACATCAGCAGCGTCTTCTTCAGGGCGTCGGCAGCCACACCGGCGACTTCGGCGTCGTCCAGCAGCTCGATCAGGGGGTGGACGTTGTAGCCGCCCACCATGGTGCCCAGCAGCTCGGTGGCCTTGGACTTGGAGATGAGGCCCACCTTCAGGTCACCGTGTGCCACGGCGGCCAGGAAGGAAGCCTTGACCTTGGCCGCATCGTCCACTCCGGGCGGCACGCGGTGGGTCAGCAGATCCAGCAGGAAGGCATCCTCGCCAGCAGGCGGGTTCTTGATCAGCTCGATCAGCTCAGCGACCTGCTTGGCATCCAGAGGCAGCGGGGGGATGCCCAGTGCGGCACGTTCTGCCACATGGTCACGGTAGGCTTTCAACATGGGTTCTCTCTCCAATGGTTTTGTAAGTGGGGTCAGCCTCTTGGCAGCCCACCGCCGGCTTTATTTGCCGGCTGCGGGGTTTTCCAGAAGGCTAGGAGGGGGGTTTCGCTTGATGGCCTCAGCCACCTGGGTTTGCTCGCTGCTCATGCACTCGTCCGCCAGGCGCTGGCCTTGCTTCTGGTTCATGAGCATGGATTTGTTGGCGATCTGCAGCCACACGGCGCCAGCCTGCTTGTCTTCCAGGCGCACCACGCCGGTGGACGTGGCCACAGGGGACATGTGGTACTTGAAGCCATTGCCATCCACGTGGAAGTAACCAGGGTTGTTGCCATCCTTGGTCACGTTCACGTGCTGGCCCAGTTCGCAGCCGATGCGGCCGGTGTGCACGCGGTCCGCCAGGCTCAGGGCTTCGGGCGACAGGGCCGAGGCAGCCACCGCCGTGGCGGCACCCGCGCCGGCCGCGGCGGCTACAGCGCCCTTGGCGGCTGCAGGCTTCTTGGCGGTGGTGGTTTTCTTCGCGGTGGAGGCCTTGGCGGCCGGTGCAGCCTTCTTGGCGGCAGCGGGCTTGGGCTGGACGGTGGCAGCAGCGGGCTGTACCAGCATCAGTGCGGGTACGAGGGCGATGACGGAGGCAATGAGGGTTTTCATTTCAGCTCCTGGATTTCCATGTGTTGTTTGCTACGGTTTTAAGATCCGGCAGGGCCAAACCAGTGGCTTGCGGCCACAGGGATGTGCTGCCCTGTCCGGTGTGCACGCTCCAGCAGCTGCCAGTAATACCGGTAGCTGGCGCGGTCGTGCAGCACGCCGTGGTGGCTGATGGGAGCCCAGTCAGCGTTGGCGGCGGCGGCAAGAATATCCGCAGCGAGCGCCACTTCGTCGCTCGCGGGCATGAAAGCCGCCAGAATCGGACGAATTTGCGCCGGGTGGATACTCCAGACCCGGGTATAGCCGAAATCATTGAAAGCTTTTGTTGCAGCCGCCTGCATCACTGCGGGGTTTTTGAACTCGGTGACCACACAGTGCGAAGGCACTTTGCCGTGGGCATGGCAGGCCGCCGCAATCTCCAGCTTGGCGCGCACCACCAGCGGATGCTGAAACTGCCCTTCCACGCCCATGGCACTGGAGGGAATGGCGCCCCCATGGGCCGAGACAAAGTCCATCAGCCCGAAGGAAATGCTTTGCACCGCCGGATGGGCGGCAATCTCGAAGGCCCGGTGCACGGCGGCTGGCGATTCGATCAGCACATGCAGCGGTACCGGCTGGCCGGTGGCGCGCTGCAGGGCTTTTTCAGCCAGGAGCACATCCTCCACCGACTCCACCTTGGGTACCATGATGTGGCACAGCCGGGCCCCCGCCTCACCGGCAATGATGTCCATGTCCTGCTGAAAGGCCGCATGGTCCACGGCATGCACGCGGGCCGCCACCCGGGCGCCAGGCGCCGCATTGCGGGCCAGCCCGGCCACCAGCCTGGCGTGCTGCAGCTCCTGGCCGACCGGCGCTCCGTCTTCGCAGTCCAGCGTGACATCGAACACGCAGGCGCCGAACTCGGCCATCATCTCGGCCTGCAGCTGCAGGCTTTTGCGCATGCGCTCTTCCACGCCACTGTAGTGGTCGCACACGGGCAGACGCTGCGTGCCGCCCGCCTGGGCGTCCAGCAAGACCTGCGCGGGGTGGACAGTCGAATTCGTCATGCTTGGCGTTGGGCAACAAGAAACAGGCGCGGGAAGGCCAGCAGGCGCTTGCCGTCCGCGCGCACGGGATAGGCCGCATCCACGCGGCGCTCGTATTCCGTCAGAAATGCGGCTTGCAGCGCCTGGGGCAGGCCTTCCACAAAAGGCTTCAAACCGGTGCCGCGCACCCATTGCACGATGGCGGCAGCGGACTCCATGGGGTGCTGGTACACGGTGTGCCACACATCCACGGAGGCGGTCTGCGCGCCGGGCGCAGCCAGTAAATCGTAATAAGCCCCAATGGGCAGAATGTCGGTACGCAACTTGTCTGCATCGCCGATGTACGGGGCAAACTCGGGCAGACGCGCCACTTCGCGCATAAGCCGGTGCGTGGGTTCCTGACGGTTGTCCGGCATCTGGATCGCCAGCACGCCACCGGGCGCCAGCAGCGAGAGCAGACGGGGAATCAGGGTTTCATGCAAGCCCACCCACTGCAGGGAGGCATTGGCATAGATCAGGTCCGGTGCAGGAGAGCCTGCCTCCGGCGCCCAGGTGGCGATATCGCCCAGGGCAAATTGCGCCTGCGGCAGCTGCGTGCGTGCAGTGGCCAGCATGGCGTCGGAATTGTCGATGCCCAGCGCCTGGGCATCGACAAAGCGCTGCACCAGCAGCTCGGTGGAATTGCCCGGCCCACAACCCAGGTCCACCACATGGCGGACATGGGCAGGATCGCTTGGCACCCGCGCCAGCAGCTCGGCCGCAGGACGCGTGCGTTCATTGGCGAAGCGCAGATACAGCGCGGGGTTCCAGTCTTGCATGCCGGTGACTCGCTGGTGGCTTACAGCAGGTGCTTGACGCCGTCTTGCTCGCCTTGCAGCTCAGCCAGGGTCTTGTCGATGCACTCTTGCGAGAAAGCATCGATTTCCAGACCTTCGACGATCTTGTACTCGCCGTTTTCGGTGGTCACGGGGAAGCCGAACACCACACCGGCGGGAATACCGTACTGGCCTTGCGAAGGCACGCCCATGGTGACCCATTCGCCGTTGGAGCCCAGGGCCCAGTCACGCATGTGGTCGATGGCGGCGTTGGCAGCCGAAGCAGCCGACGACAGGCCACGGGCAGCGATGATGGCAGCGCCACGCTTGCCCACGGTGGGCAGGAACACATCCTTGTTCCACACCTGGTCGTTGACCATGTCCTTGACCGACTTGCCGTCCACGGTGGCGAAGCGGTAGTCAGCGTACATGGTGGGCGAGTGGTTGCCCCAGACGGTCAGCTTGCGGATGTCGCCCACCTTGAACCCGGCCTTGGCAGCCAGTTGCGAAGCAGCGCGGTTGTGGTCCAGACGCAGCATGGCGGTGAAGTTCTTGGCCGGCAGATCGGGAGCCGACTTCATGGCGATGTAGGCGTTGGTGTTGGCGGGGTTGCCGACCACCAGCACCTTCACATTGCGCGAAGCCACGGCGTTCAGGGCCTTGCCCTGGGCGGTGAAGATCTGGGCATTGGCAGCCAGCAGGTCGGCACGTTCCATGCCGGGGCCGCGAGGACGGGCACCGACCAGCAGAGCGTAGTCGGTATCCTTGAAGGCTTCCTTCGGGTCGCTGTGGGCTTCGATGCCGGCCAGCAGAGGGAAGGCGCAGTCTTCCAGCTCCATGATCACGCCCTTCAGAGCGTTTTGAGCCTTTTCGTCGGGGATTTCCAGCAGTTGCAGAATAACGGGTTGATCTTTACCCAGCATTTCGCCAGAGGCGATGCGGAACAACAGGGCGTAACCGATTTGGCCAGCTGCGCCGGTGACGGCGACACGGACGGGCTTCTTGCTCATGTAAGAACTCCAAGTATGGATAAAACAGTTGTCGGCGCAGGAAGCACCAGCATCCATGACCAGCCGCCCATGCTCCGCAAACAGGGCGAAAGTGTACCGCCGATTTGAATCCTTGGTCAATTTGTCTTATGTCTTATATAAGATATGATCGGAGCTTTGTCGCGGACCCGTTCCGCCTGTTTTTCCCGCCCGGAGATTGCTGACCGCTCCCATACCCTGCACCATGGCATCCACCCCGACCACCGCCCCCGAGTTCCCCCACCACAGCGTCTCCAGCTCGGGCGCATCCACGCCCTCCTTCAGCCCCCTGTACCAGCAGATCAAGGGCCTGATCCTGCAAAGCCTGCAGGCTGGCGAGTGGCGTCCCGGCGAGCTGATCCCCAGCGAAATGGAGCTGGCAGCACGCTTCAAGGTGAGCCAGGGCACGGTGCGCAAGGCCATTGACGAGCTGGCCGCCGAAAATCTGGTCATGCGCCGCCAGGGCAAGGGCACGTTTGTGGCCACCCACGCCGCGCAGCAGGTCCAGTATCGCTTTCTGAAGCTGCACCCGGACACCGGCGATCTGCAAAAGGAAGGCCGCGCCCAGCGCAGCATCCTCGAATGCAAGCGCGTGCGCGCCAGCGCCGAAGTAGCCCGCCTGCTGCAACTCAAGAGCGGCGACGCCGTCATCCAGGCCCGCCGCGTGCTCACACTAAGCGGCACGCCCACCATCGTGGAAGACATCTGGTTGCCCGGTCACACCTTCAAGGGCCTCAGCGCCGAGCAGATGGGCAGCTACCAGGGCCCGACCTACGCCATGTTCGAGCTGGAGTTTGGCGTGCGCATGGTCCGTGCCGACGAAAAGATCCGCGCCGTGCTGCCCGATGAAGAGCAGGCACAGCTACTGCAAGTAAGCACTTCCACACCATTATTGAGCGTGGAGCGCGTAGCCTATACCTACAACGACACCCCCATGGAGTTACGACGCGGTATCTACCGCACTGACACGCACCACTACCGCAACGAATTGAGCTGATCTGCAGCTTCCGCCTCGGAGATACCGCACAATCCCGGATTCCCAGGCACCCGAAACTGCGGCATTGCAATAGAATTTTGGATCGTTTGCATCCGAGCGATTACAACGCAGTTACATCTCGAAAGCACCCCGCCATGACTGAGTTAGCAAAAAAGCGGCCAGAGTTCCGCAACATCCACGCCCTCCAGGACCTCCCAACCTATCGCTTGCCTCCGGCTGGCTGGGTTTCCATCTTGCACCGCATCAGCGGCCTGCTGATGTTCCTGCTGCTGCCGTTCATCCTCTGGATGTTCGACAAGTCGCTGTCCTCCGAGTTCTCCTTTGAAATCTTCAAGGCGGCCTTCAACGTCGGCATCGGCTTCGTGCCGGGCTGGTTCATCAAGCTGGTCACGCTGGCCATCATCTGGGCCTCGCTGCACCACCTGATCGCCGGTCTGCGCCACCTGTGGATGGACGTGTCGCACTCGGCAGTTTCCAAGGAATTCGGCAAGTCTTCCGCCGTGACCGTGCTGGTCATCAGCATCGCCCTGACCGTGGTCCTGGGTGCCAAGCTGTTCGGCCTGTACTGATCCCACGTTAGAAGGAAAACAACATGTCCGTGAATTACGGCTCCAAGCGCACCGTGGTCGGTGCCCATTACGGTATCCGCGACTGGCTGGTGCAACGCGTCACTGCGGTCCTGATCGTGCTGTTCACCGTGGTCGTGCTGGCCCAGCTGGTGTTCAGCCAAGGCCCCATCGGCTACGACCTGTGGGCTGGCATCTTTGCCGCCCAGTGGATGAAGTTCGTCACCTTCGGCGTGATCATTGCGCTGGCCTGGCACGTCTGGATCGGTGTGCGCGATATCTGGATGGACTACGTCAAGCCCGTGGGCCTGCGCCTGGCGCTGCAGGTTTTCACCATTGTCTGGCTGGTCGGCTGTGCTGGCTGGGGCTTCCAAGTCCTGTGGCGTCTGTGACTTGCGCCCTCCCCTCACGATTGAAGGTTAAGAATGAGCTACTCCAAAGCGAATATCACCAAGCGCAAGTTTGACGTTGTCATCGTCGGTGCCGGCGGCTCCGGTCTGCGCGCTGCCCTGGAACTGTCCCGCGCCGGCCTGTCCGTCGCCTCGCTGTCCAAGGTGTTCCCCACCCGTTCGCACACCGTGGCTGCACAAGGCGGCGTGTCGGCTTCCCTGGGCAATATGTCCGAGGACAACTGGCACTATCACTTCTACGACACCATCAAGGGCTCCGACTGGCTGGGCGACCAGGACGCCATCGAGTTCATGTGCCGCGAAGCACCGAACGTCGTGATCGAGCTGGAACACTTCGGCATGCCGTTCGACCGCAACCCCGACGGCACCATCTACCAGCGTCCCTTCGGCGGCCACACCGCCAACTACGGCGAAAAGCCCGTGCAACGCGCCTGCGCTGCCGCTGACCGTACCGGTCACGCCATGCTGCACACGCTGTACCAGCAGAACGTCAAGTCCAAGACCAACTTCTTCGTGGAGTGGATGGCCCTGGACCTGATCCGCAATCCCCAGGGCGATGTGGTCGGCGTGACCGCCCTCGAACTGGAAACCGGCGACCTGTACGAGCTGCACGCCAAGGCCGTGCTGCTGGCCACCGGGGGCGCTGGCCGTATCTTCCAGGCATCCACCAATGCCTTCATCAACACCGGTGACGGCCTGGGCATGGCCGCGCGCGCTGGCATCCCGCTGCAGGACATGGAATTCTGGCAATTCCACCCCACCGGCGTGGCCGGTGCCGGCGTGCTGCTGACCGAAGGCTGCCGCGGCGAAGGCGCGATCCTGCTGAACAGCGAAGGCGAGCGCTTCATGGAGCGTTACGCTCCCACGCTGAAGGATCTGGCCCCCCGTGACTTCGTGTCGCGTTCGATGGACCAGGAAATCAAGGAAGGTCGCGGCTGCGGTCCCAACAAGGACTACATCCTGATGAAGCTGGACCACCTGGGTGCCGACACCATCCGCAAGCGCCTGCCTTCCGTGGAAGAAATCGGCCACAACTTCGCCAACGTGGACATCACCAAGGAACCCATTCCCGTGGTGCCCACCATCCACTACCAGATGGGTGGCATCCCCACCAACATCAACGGCCAGGTCGTCACCTGGGACGGTCAGCAAAACCAGGTCGTCAACGGTCTGTACGCTGTGGGCGAATGCTCCTGCGTGTCGGTGCACGGCGCCAACCGCCTGGGCACCAACTCGCTGCTGGACCTGCTGGTCTTCGGCAAGTCCGCCGGCAAGCACATCGTCAACTTCGTCAACAACTTCGGCCCCCACCACAACGTGCCCGCCGACGGTGCTGACCGCACGCTGGAGCGCCTCAACCAGCTGGACAACTCCAAGGACGGCGTCTACGCCCAGGACATCGCTGGCGACATCCGCACCGCGATGCAGACGCATGCCGGCGTGTTCCGCACGCAAAAGAGCATGGACGAAGGCGTGACCAAGATCAACGCCATCCGTGACCAGGTCGGCTCCGTGACCCTGAAGGACAAGTCCAAGGTCTGGAACACCGCCCGCATGGAAGCGCTGGAAGTGGACAACCTGATCGAAGTGGCCCAGGCCACCATGACATCGGCTGCTGCCCGCAAGGAATGCCGTGGTGCACACACCGTGTACGACTACGAGCACCCTGCCGACCACGCCGAGTTCCCGCTGGGCCGCAACGACAAGGAATGGCTCAAGCACACCCTGTGGGACAGCGCCACCAACGGCCTGTCGTACAAGCCCGTGAACCTGAAGCCCCTGACCGTGGACAGCGTGCCTCCCAAGGTCCGCACGTTCTAATCCAGCAGCCCACGAGAGAATCCAAAAATGAAGCGTACTTTCAAAATCTACCGCTACGATCCGGACAAAGACGCCAAGCCCTACATGCAAACCGTGCAAGTGGAGCTGGACGGTCACGAACGCATGCTGCTGGACGCCCTGGTCAAGCTCAAGGCGATGGACCCCTCCATCTCCTTCCGTCGCTCCTGCCGTGAAGGCGTGTGCGGCTCGGACGCCATGAACATCAACGGCAAGAACGGTCTGGCCTGCCTGACGAACATGAACACCCTCAAGGGCGACATCGTTCTGAAGCCCCTGCCCGGCCTGCCGGTCATCCGCGACCTGATCGTGGACATGACCCAGTTCTTCAAGCAGTACCACTCGATCAAGCCGTACCTGCAAAGCGACATCTACACGACGACCAGCAAGGAACGCCTGCAGTCGCCCGAAGAGCGCGAAGAGCTCAACGGTCTGTACGAGTGCATTCTGTGCGCCAGCTGCTCGACCAGCTGCCCCTCGTTCTGGTGGAACCCCGACAAGTTCGTGGGCCCGGCCGGTCTGCTGCAGGCTTACCGCTTCATCGCGGACAGCCGCGACACCGCCACCGGCGAACGCCTGGACAACCTGGAAGATCCGTACCGCCTCTTCCGCTGCCACACCATCATGAACTGCGTGGACGTGTGCCCCAAGCACCTGAACCCCACGAAGGCCATTGGCAAGATCAAGGAACTGATGGTCCGCCGGGCTATCTGATCCATGAACGAGATGGACGCAATCCTCGAAGAACGGGAACGCGACTTGCTGCGGTGGCGAAGCCGCCGCGGCCTGGTCGAGAACGATCTCTACATCGAGAAGTTTTTTGCCACTTACGGCAGCCAGTTGACGCGGAGACACGCAACTGGTCTGTCTGCCTTGATGGACTTGGCAGACAACGATCTGATGGATCTCTTCCTGCGCCGCAAGGAGCCGGAAGGTGCCTTAGACACCCCTGAAGTTAGAGAAGTGCTACAGATGGTGCGCAAGCCCCTCTGATCTGCACAACTTGCAAAAAAGGCCGGCCCAGATCCGGCCACTCCGAGAAGGAAGTTGGAAATGAAACTCGCTGACAACAAAGCAACGCTGTCTTTCAGCAATGGCGCACCCAGCGTCGAATTGCCGGTCTACCAAGGCAACATCGGCCCGGACGTGATCGACATTCGCAAGCTGTACGGCCAATCGGGCATGTTCACGTATGACCCCGGCTTCCTCTCGACCGCGGCGTGCCAGTCGGCCATCACCTATATCGACGGTGACAAGGGTGAACTGCTGTACCGTGGCTACCCCATCGAACAGCTGGCCAAGAACTGCAACTTCCTGGAAACCTGCTACCTGCTGCTGTACGGAGAGCTGCCCAACGAAACCCAGAAGGCTGACTTCGAGAACCGCGTGACCCAGCACACGATGGTCAACGAACAGATGCAGTTCTTCCTGCGCGGTTTCCGTCGTGACGCACACCCCATGGCCGTGCTGACCGGTCTGGTGGGCGGCATGTCGGCCTTCTACCACGACAGCACTGACATCACCAACCCCGAGCACCGCGAAATCGCCGCGATCCGCCTGATCGCCAAGCTGCCTACGCTGGTCTCCATGGCCTACAAGTACGGCGTGGGCCAGCCTTACATGTACCCGAAGAACGACCTGTCCTACGCAGGCAACTTCATGCGCATGATGTTCGGCAACCCTTGCGAAGAATACAAGGTCAACCCCGTGGTGGAACGTGCGCTGGACCGCATCTTCATCCTGCACGCTGACCACGAGCAAAACGCTTCGACCTCCACCGTGCGCCTGTGCGGTTCGTCCGGCACCAACCCCTTCGCCGCCATCTCCGCTGGCGTGGCCTGCCTGTGGGGCCCTGCCCACGGCGGCGCCAACGAAGCCTGCCTGAACATGCTGGAACACATCCAGGCCAACGGCGGCATCTCCAAGGTCGGCGAGTTCATGGAACAGGTCAAGGACAAGAACAGCGGCGTCAAGCTGATGGGCTTTGGCCACCGCGTGTACAAGAACTACGACCCCCGCGCCAAGCTGATGCAGGAAACCTGCAACGAAATCCTGCAAGAGCTGGGCCTGGAAAAGGATCCGCTGTTCGCACTGGCCAAGCAGCTGGAAAAGATCGCCCTGGAAGACGACTACTTCGTGCAGCGCAAGCTCTACCCGAACGTGGACTTCTACTCCGGCATCGTGCAACGTGCCATCGGCATCCCCGTCAAGCTGTTCACCGGCATTTTCGCTCTGGCCCGCACCGTGGGCTGGATCGCTCAGCTGAACGAACAAATGGCCGACCCCGAGTACAAGATCGGTCGTCCCCGCCAGTTGTACACCGGCTCTGTCGCCCGCGACGTCAAGCCCATCACCCAGCGTTGATGCATGCGCCGCAAGGCGCATTCCACCGACATGGCAAAAGCCCGCACGCCTTGAGCTTGCGGGCTTTTTTCGTGGTGCTCACGCCACCGAACTTAGCACCGGCCGGGATGGGCCCCGGCGCAGACTTTCAGTCCAGCCGGATCGAAGGGCGCAGGCGGGAATTCATCATGTCCACCAGCCACAGGAAGCCGCCGCGCCAGAAACCGTACAGCCGCGCCTGGTGCGAGCGGTACAGCCACAGGTGGCTGAGCATGGCCAGCCGCCCGCGGATGGTGCCGCCGTTGAACAGTCCGAATTTGCCCAGCGACCCATAGGCGTCGTAATTGGCCAGCGACACCAGCGCGCCCATGTCGCGGTAGGCAAAACGCTCGCTGCTGCCGGCCTGCGGGTCGCGCAGCACCTGGGGCAAGGTGTCGATCAGGTAGCGCGCCTGCTGGTGCGCCACCTGGGCCGTCGGTGGCAGGGGCTGGCTCTGCCCCGGCAGCGTGAAGCTGGCGCAATCCCCCACCGCATAGATATCGGGGTCGTCGGTGCGCAGGTGGTCGTTGACCACCAGCTGGTGGTCGCGCGTGGTCTGCAGGCCCAGGGTCGACAGGAATTCCGGCGCCTTCACGCCCGCAGCCCACACCCGCAGTCCAGCGTTCACCGTCCGGCCATCGCCCAGCACCAGGCCGTCGGCGGTGGCTTGCTGCACCCGCTCGTTGACCAGCACGGTCACGCCCAGGGCCTCCAGACGGCGCTTGGTCGCGGCCGAGATGTCTTCGGTAAAGCTGGGCAGCAAACGCGGCCCGGCTTCGACCAACACAATGCCAAAGCGTGCCGCTTCCCCGATGGCGCCATAGGCGCGGGCGCTTTCTGCCAGCTGCACCAGCTCGGCCGCCAGCTCCACCCCGGTGGCCCCGCCCCCCACAATCGCCACCTGCAGGCCCTCGCCCTGGGTCATGCTGCGCACCATGCGCAAACGGATTTCCTGGTTGAAGGCATCGGCCTTGCGGCGCGTGTCGATCATGAAACAGTGCTCCAGCACCCCGTCCGTGCCAAAGTCATTCGCACCGCTTCCAATGGCCAGCACCAGCTTGTCATAGGCAATGCGCCGACCCGGCACGACTTCGCGGCCATCGGGCGCGGTGATCGGAGCCAGCAGTACCTCCTTGGCCACACGGTCCAGGGCGCACATCTCGCCGGGCTGGTAGGCAAAGCCCGCATCGGCCGCCTGGGCCAGGTAGGTGGTCTGCTGCTGGGCCAGATCGCGCGTGCCCGCGGCAATGGTGTGCAGCATGGGCTTCCAGACGTGGGCGGAATCGCTGTCGATCAGCGTCACGCTGGCAATCAGGCCGTCATCGCGGCGCTTGCCCAGCGCCGAGGCGATTTCCAGGCCCGCCACGCCGCCGCCTACGACGACGATCCGGGCCGGCTGCGATGCGGTGCTGCGTTCTTCGCCCATGGCGACTTCCTTTGTGGTGTTGGCAGAAAAAAGAATTAGAGGCACAAGGCTGCCACCATTCCACTGGTATCTCTCCCCGCAGTCCACCAGCAGCCCTGTGCACAAGGGGCGCATTGTGCACCAATATTCATAGCATTGAATTCAATACTGACAACGGTTTCAACTATGTTTTATATCTAATAGAAGACTGAAAATTTAGTAACCATCTGGTAACTACCACCGATGTTTCCAGGTCTTTTCACGGCCTGACGGCCGGTGCAGGAGGCACCACCGGCCTGGCCTTCCAGCACGCGGAGCCGCGCGCATCCGGCGCATATCCGGCGCAACGTCACCTGCGCAAAGCCACCGCACGGCCCACACCATTGCGCCCCTGCGGTCTGCGCCCCGCCGCACAGATGCCGATAATGGAAAGCATCTGCAGCCTGCCCGCTGCCCCCTGCCCCCTGCAGCCACCTTGGGTGCTGCCCACACCATGCGCAAAAAACTTCCTCCCATCCACGACGCCGCCGGCATTGCCAAGTCCCGCGAATCCGGCATGCTGGCCGCCCGCGTGCTGGAAATGCTCACCCCCCATGTACAGCCCGGCGTGAGCACCGAATACCTGGACGGGCTGTGCCACGACTTCATCGTGGACGAGCTGCGGTGCATCCCCGCCAACATCGGCTATTACGGCTACCCCAAGACCGTGTGCACCTCGGTCAACCACGTGGTCTGCCACGGCATTCCGTCCAAGAAAGAAATCCTCAAGGACGGCGACATCGTCAACGTCGACGTGGCGCTGATCAAGGACGGCTGGTTCGGCGACACCAGCCGCATGTACACCGTGGGCCAGGTCTCGGCCCTGGGCCGCCGCCTGATCGACACCACCTACGAAGCCATGGTGGCCGGCATCCGCGCCGTCAAACCCGGTGCCACGCTGGGCGACATCGGCCACGCCATCCAGACCGTGGCCCACCGCGAGCAGTTCACCATCGTGCGCGACTACTGCGGCCACGGCATCGGCCAGACCTACCACGACGAACCCCAGGTGCTGCACTACGGCCAGCGCGGCCAGGGCATGACGCTACAGGAAGGCATGATCTTCACCATCGAGCCCATGGTCAACGCCGGCAAGCCGGCCACCAAGGAGCTGGACGACGGATGGACCGTGGTCACCCGCGACCGCTCCCTGTCCGCCCAGTGGGAGCACATGGTGGCCGTGACCGCCACCGGCTACGAGGTGCTGACCCCCTGGCCCGAAGGCACCGGCGCCTACCCGGCGCCCTGAGCCGGGCACTGCACGGCCACCCCGGCCCGTGTGCACAGACCGGGAGCAGACGTCCAACAAGGGCCTGGCCTGCCCCGGGCCATTGGCCGTCTCCCGGCGCACCACCGGAACGGTTGGCGCTACAGTCGCCGACATGAGCAATTACTGGTTTCTGGGCATCGCCATCGTCTGCGAAGTGGCTGCCACCTCGCTTCTCAAAAGCACCGAAGGCTTCAGCCGCCTGGGACCTAGCATGGTCGTGGGTCTGGGCTATGTGCTGTCGTTCTACTTTCTGTCGCTCACGCTGCGCACCGTGCCCACGGGCGTGGCCTACGCCATCTGGTCGGGCGCGGGCATCGTGCTGGTCTCTGGCATCGCCTGGGTGTTTCTGAACCAGAAGCTCGATACCGCGGCCCTGATCGGCATGGGCCTGATCCTCAGCGGTGTGCTGGTGATCAATCTGTTTTCCAAGACGGCCGGCCACTGAGCCGCCACGTCCCTGGTATTCGCCTTCGCACCGGGGCGAAGGCCATGGATTCAGCCCTGGGATGCAATCTGCTCGGCCAGCCAGTCCCGAAACACCTGGACCTTGTGCGAGTGGCGCTGCAGCTGTGGGCGCACCAGATAGTAGGAGGCGCCGGTGCGCACCGGCAGACCAAACGGCGCCACCAGCTTGCCACTGCGCAGATCGTCCACCAGCAGGGCAGTCTGTCCGATGGCAATCCCCAGGCCATCGGCCGCAGCCTGCCAGGTCAGCACCGAGCTGCTGAAGCGCATGCTCTCCACGCTGTCGATCTCCGCCTCGTACCGGCATTGCCGGGCCCAGGTCTGCCAGTCTTTCTGCCGGTAGTGCGAGACCAGCAGCCGCGTGCGCAGCAAGGCCTGCGGATAGGCGGACTCAGGCGCATTGGTGCGAAAGAACGCCGGGCTGCACACCGGCTCGATCACGTCTTCAAACAGAAAGTCCGTGTCCGTCCCTGGCCACGCACCGTTGCCCATCTGGATGGCCATGTCCACCGGGTCGCGGTCAAAGTCCACGTCCTTGACCGAATTGGTGATGACCACCGCAATGTCGCTGTAGCGGGTATGGAAATCGTGCAGGCGCGGAATCAGCCACTTGGCCGCAAACGTGGTGTAGGTCTGGATGCGCAGGGTCCGGTCCGAGCCGCTGCGCATGATGTCGCCCGTGGCCTTGCCTATGCTCTCGAAGGCCGGCGCAATGGCATCGCCGTAGCGCTGACCGGCCTGCGTCAGGCTGATGCCATGGCGCTCGCGCCGGAACAGCTCCACCCCCAGGTATTCCTGCAGCACATGCAGCTGCTTGCTGACCGCCGACTGGCTGATGTGCAGCTCCTTGGCGGCCAGGGTCAGATTGCAGGTGCGCGCCACCACCTCAAACACTTTCAGCGGATTGAGCGGAGGAATCTTCAGGGCCATGCGCGCCATTCTAGAAGCCTGTGTGGCACAGCGCTGTCGCGCAGGCCCGGCCTGGCGTCACGTCTGCAACCAGCGGACCACCAGGGTGTTCACCGCGTCCGCGCTTTCGTATTGCACCCAATGGCCGGCGCCGGGCACGATGGTCCAGTCCCGTTCGGAGCGGTCCTGTTTCAGGGCTTCGGCGGCCACCATGGGCACGGCCGTCACATCGGCCTCGCCCCACACCAGCAGAATCGGCCTGGCATAGTCCTGCAGCACCGCCTGCAGGCGGCTGCTGCGCGACATGGCCTTGCTGCGAAAGCGCGTGGCTTCGCAGCAATGGCGATGGATGTGCAGGGCCAGCGCATCGGCCGCAGCCGCCTTGGAAAGCATGAACACCACCAGGTTCTGGTGCAGCGCCGCCATGCGCTCGGCCGGGTCGCTGACCCGCCAATCCAGCAGCGCCTCGGTTTCCCGGCGCGGGCCGCCATGGCCGGCCGTACCCAGCAGCACCAGCCGCTGTACCTGCGGCAGGCGTGCAGCCAGCATGCCGGCCACCGCCCCCCCAAAGGAGAACCCGGCCAGATGCAGTGGCTGGGCCCCCACCAACTGCACCACGCTGTCGCTCAGCGCGTCCAGCAATGCCGCCGGCCGCTGCCCGTCATGGGCGGGCAGGGCAAAGTCGTCGGAGGCACCGAAGCCCGGCAGGTCCGGCACCAGCACCCGGTAGTGGCGGGAAAAGCACTCGATGTTGCGGACCCAGTGCATCCAGGACCCATGGCCGCCATGCAGCAGCACCAGGGGCTGGCCCTGGCCCCATTCGCGCCAATGCAGCGTGATGCCGCCGGCCTGCACCCGGTGGTGGCGGGCACGGGCTTCCAGTGCCGCCAGCCGCTGCGCTGCGCTGTCCTCGCCGTCCATGCTGCGCCTGCCTTATCGGGCCTGGAGCACCAGCGCATCCACCGCCAGCACCCCCTGTCCTTCGGGCATCACCATCAGCGGGTTCACTTCCGCCTCCAGCACCCCAAGCTCGGGCTGCAGCGCCAGCTGCGACAGGTCGGAAATGGCCTGGGCCAGCGCTTCCAGATCGCCCCTGGCCTTGCCGCGCAGACCTGATACGGTCTGCAGCAGCTTGACCTCGGCAATCATCTCGCGCGCGGTGTCCACACTGACCGGGGCCAGCCGGATGCTGCGGTCACGCATCACCTCGGCCCAGATGCCGCCGGCGGCCAGCATGATGATGGGGCCGGCATCGGGGTCGATGCGGTAGCCCAGCAGCACCTCGGTCAGGCCCTTGCGCATGGGCTGCACCAGCACCTCGTTGCAGGCCACCCCGGGCGCCCTGGCCGCCAGGTTGGCGCGCAGCGTGGCAAATGCCTGCACCAGCTGCTCCGGATTCTGGATTCCCAGCACCACACCGCCGACTTCGGTCTTGTGCGGGATCTCGGGGGAGCACACCTTGGCCACGACCGGAAAGTCGAACGGCAGCGGCCCGGGCTGGCCGTCCAGCGCAAAGGTGGCCGCGGGCGCATGGGGCACCTGCAGGCGGTCCAGCAGCTGGTAGGCCTGCGCCTCGCTCAGTGCAGCACCCATACCCGGTGCTGCCGCCACGGTCTGGCCCGGTGTGTGCGGCACACGGCGGGCCAGCACGGCCGCAATCGCATCGGCACAGCTTTCCGGTGTGCGAAAGCAGGGCATGCCGGCCTGGGTCAGTGCCGCCAGGGCCTGGGGCGCATCCGGCACCAGCATGGTCACCAGCGGCTTGGCGTGACCGGCGCTGTCCATGATGGGCTTGACCGCCAGATCGGGCTGAAAGCGCGCCGAAGAGCCCACCACCGCCACCACCATGTCGAACTCCGGCGCCTCCAGCATGATGTCCAGCACGCTCTTCATCACCTCATACCGGGTGCCCGCCAGGGTCAGGTCCAGCACCCGGCCGGCACTGCCCGGCACCTGGGCCGCCTTGAGTTTGGCCAGGGTCGCATCCGAAACGGGCTGCACCGTGATACCGCGCAGCCCCAGCTGGTCCACCACCATGGCGGCACCGCCACCGGTGGTGGTCACCACGCCGATGCGTTTGCCGGCCATGGAATGGGACTGCAGCGGTACTTTCTGTGCCAGGGGAAAGACTTCGAACAGCGTCTCCAGCATGTCCACCCGCACGATGCCCAGGTCTTTCAGGAAGGCATCGGCAATATCGTCCTCGCCCGCCAGTGCGCCGGTGTGGGTGGTTGCCATTTCCGCTGCAGCGCTGGAGCGGCCCAGCTTGTACGCGATCACCGGCTTGCCGCGGCGCGCGGCTTCGCGGGCAAAGGCCTGCAGCTGGTCGCCATGGCGCAGGCTCTCCAGAAAGAGCGCATAGCCTTCTATGGCCGGATCGTCCAAGGTCGCCGCGCAGATCTCGCCCACGCTCAGATCCACTTCGCTGCCCACCGACACCAGCCCCGCAAACCCCACGCCACGCGCCTTGCCGCGCGACACCAGGGCCCCGATCATGCTGCCGCTGTGCGAGGCGACAAACACCTTGCCTCTGGGCACATCGGGCTCGGCAAATGCGGCATTCGCGGTCAACACCAGACCGTTGTGCGGATTGACCACCCCCAGGCTGCTGGGGCCCAGAATGCGCAGCGTGGAATTGCGGGCAATGGCACGCAGTTCCGCTTCCCGCTGGACGCCTTCGGCGCCCGACTCCGAAAAGCCGCTGGCCAGAATGGTCACCAGCGGCACGCCCAGGCGCGCGCATTCACGGACCGTGTCGATCACGGTCTCGGTGGGCGACAGTACGAACACATGGTCCGGCACCTGGGGCAAGGCCGCCAGGCTGGGCCATGCCTGCTCGCCCTGCACCTGTGCCCGGTTGGGATTGATCGGATAGATCGTCCCTGCGAAGCCTGAGCGGCGCAGAAACTGCAGCGGACGGCCGCCCGTTTTCTTGACGTCATCCGATGCGCCCACCAAAGCAATGCTTCGGGGGTACAGCAGGGTCTGGCAGACGGAGGGCATAGCGTCGAGGGATGCGGTCATGGCGTGGATTACTTCTCGATCTTGAATTTCTTGAACTGCTCGGACCAGTGGCCCACCTCGGTCTGCAACTGGGCCTTGAACTCGCTGGGCGAATTACCGATCAGCACGGCGCCCTGCGGAATCAGCACCTCCTTGAACTCCTTGGACTTGACCGCTTTCATGACGGCGGCAGACAACTTGTCGACAATGGCTTTGGGCGTTCCCGCAGGCGCCAGCAGACCGTTCCACGAGTCGGACACCATGTCGGGCAAGCCCACCTCACTGAAGGTCGGCACCTGGGGCAGGCCCGGCAGGCGGTTGGGACCGGCCACCGCGAGAGGCCGTACTTTGCCCGCTTCCAGGTTGGGCATGGCACCGGTGGATGTCATAAAAGCGACATCGACTACGCCAGCAATCAGGTCGTTCAGCACACCCGATCCACCGGAATACGGCACATGCAGCATCTGGACCCCCGTCAGTTGCTCCAGCCGCAGCGTCGCCATGTGCTGCGAGCCACCCGCGCCCGTGGTGCCATAGCTCAGCTCTCCCGGCTTTTTTCGGGCCAGCTCCTCGAACTCCCTGTAGGTCTTCACATTCAGCTTGGGGCTGGCGGCCAGCACCCCTGGCGCCGACGAGACTTTGGAGACGGGCTCGAAGCTCTTGAGCGGATCGAACTTCTGCTTGGGGAACACGTATTTGTTCATCGTCAACGGTGCGGCCGCCAGCAGCAAGGTGTAGCCATCGGCCGGGGCGGCAGCCACCATTTCCGAGGCGATGTTGCTGGTCGCACCCACCTTGTTTTCCACGATGAAAGCCCCCTTCAGCTCGTCCTGCAGAGCCTTGGCCACCAGACGCGCCACCACATCGGTAGGGCCTCCGGCCTGAAAGCCGACGATGATCTTGACGGGTTTGGCCGGATAGGCGTCCGACGCCAGTGCGGTGCTGGACAGGGCGAGGCCTGCCATAGCCGCAGCTGCGGCCACCCATGTACGACGTTGCATGGTTTGTCTCCTTGTTATGCGATGCCGGCGTTTATTGCTTGGGAGCACGTTGCGAGAACGTGCGACCAAATACGCCTTCGGCAATGCGGTTCTTCAGCACTTCGATCGAACCGCCGGCGATCATCCAGCCACGGGTGCGGCGCACGCAGTACTCGACCAGCGCTTCCTGGCTGAAGCCCATGCCCCCCATGACCTGCATGGCCTCGTTCGACGCTTCCCAGCCGGCCAGATTGCAGGCCAACTTGGCCATGGCCGTGCTTTGCGCACTGGGCAGGCCATGCTCGCCTTCCAGGGCAGCCTTGTAGAGCAGCAGCTGCGCCTGCTCCAGCTTCATCCACATCTCGGCAAACTTCCACTGCAGGCCCTGGAACTCGCACAGTTCGCGGCCAAACTGCTTGCGCACCATGGCGTGCTCACGCGCCAGGTTGAAGGCATGGCGGCCCAGTGCCAGCGCGCGCGAGGCATTGCCCAGACGCTCCACGTTGAAGCCGGAGATCTGCTTCTTGAAGCCCCCGACGCCCAACAGCAGATTGGCCTTGGGAATGCGGCAGTTTTCGAAGTACAGCTGCGACCACTGCTCGCCGTTCATGAAGTTCGACGGCTGGCCCACGTCGAAGCCGGGGGTGCCGCGCTCCACCAGCACCGAACCGATGCCGTCCACACCGGGGCCGAAGCGCACATAGATCAGGAACAGCTCCGCCTCGGGGCTGTGGGTCGAGAACACCTTGCTGCCGTTGATGACGTAGTGATCGCCGTCCAGCACGGCCGAGGTCTTGAGTTCGGTCACTGCCGAGCCGGCATCCGGCTCGGTCATACCCAAAGAAATGAGCTTTTTTCCAGCCAGCAGATCCGGCAGAAAGCGCGCCTTCTGCTCGGGCGTGGCGTACTCCACAAAGGTGCGGATCGGGCCGAAGTTGCCGGCCTGCACAATGTCCGCACTCTTGGGGCAGACCAGCGCCACCTGCTGGATGGCCAGCACGGCGTGCATCAGCGAGCCGCCCTGGCCGCCATCTTCTTCCGGAAAGGCGATCCCCAGCAAGCCTTGCTCTGCCAGCATCTGCGCAGTCTCCCAGGGATAGTGGGAGGCATGTGCGCGCTCCAGCGCGCCGGCAGCCAGCTTGTCTTGGGCGAAGCGGGCCACGCTGTCGGCGAATGCCTGGTGTTCTTCGGAAAGGGTGAAATCCATGGTGCGATCGTGCAGGGTTGAACAATGGCCCGAATGATCTGCCCGCCCGCTCCTGGCAAGGTCTTCCAATTGCGCTGCAAGATATGAGTTAAGGAAATGACTGATACCTGACTGCCGACCTATCCTGCAGATTCTGGGGGCCATTGCCCTCTCCCCTCTCTCCCACACTCCCCTCTCCATCGTGTCTGCCACCATGTACGTCAGCGAAACCCTGGGCCAGTTCGGTGCCCGCTTCCCGACCCAGCCCGTCAGCCCCTCTGTGCTGCACCACGCCAAGCGTGCCGTCGTGGACTGGTATGCGGCCCTGATTGCCGGCTACCCCATGCACCCCACGCCCTTGCTCGAAGCCGCCATGGCGGACGACCTGGACCGGGGACCGGCGCGGCTGGCACTGGGCCGCCCAGCCACGGTCAAGGCGGCCGCCTTGATCCAGGGCACGGCCTCCCACACGGCAGAAGTCGACGACATCTTCAAGCACGCGATCTACCACCCTGGCGCCCCGACGATTTCGGCCGCCCTGGCAGTGGGCCAGCAGGTGGATGCCAGCGGCCGTGAATTCCTGCAGGCGGTCATCGTCGGCTACGAAATCTCGACCCGCATCGGCCAGATCCTGGGACGTGCGCATTACCAGTACTGGCACAACACCGGCACCGTGGGCACATTCGGCGCAGCCGCGGCCGCGGCCTGTCTGCTCCGGCTGGATGCCACGCAGTTCACCCATGCGCTGTGTACCTCGGCCACGTTCGCCGCAGGGCTGCAGCAGGCCTTTCAGATGGACTCCATGTCCAAGCCCTTGCATTCCGGCCGCGCGGCCGAAGCCGGTGTGGCGGCTGCATTGATGGCCCGGCAGGGCATCACCGGCTCGCTGGACGTGCTGGAAGGCAAGATGGGGATGGGCGTGGCCATGGGCAACGCACCCGACTGGGCGCCGGTGCTGGCCGATCTGGGCGAGGTCTTCAACATCACGGAAATGACCTTCAAGAACCACGCCTGCTGCGGCCACACCTTCGCGCCCATTGACGGCGCACTGGAGCTGCAGCGCACCCATGGTTTCACGCCCGCGGAGATTGCCCACATCGAGGTGGCCACCTATGGCCCGGCGCTGGCGGTCGCCGGCAACCCCGCACCGCGCACTGCCGCCGAAGCCCGCTTCAGCATTCCCTACGTGGTCAGCACCGCCCTGCGGTGCGGCAGCGTGCGCCTGGCCGCTTTCGATGCGGCGCAGCTGCACCACCCCGACACCCGCGCCCTGATGGAGAAGGTGAGCTTGACGGTGCACCCCGATCTGGACCGCCAGTTCCCGGGGCAGCGAGCAGCCCAGGTCACCATCCGCCTGCACAGCGGCCAGACACTGCACTTTCTGCAGCCCACCCGCAAAGGCGATCCGGACATGCCGCTCACCGATGCCGATCTGCAGAGCAAGCTGGAAGAGCTGGCCACCGCCACCCTGGGTGCAGAGCGGCTGCAGGCCATCTCGTCCCGGCTGTGGCAGCTGGAAACGGCACCGGATCTGCACTTTCTCTGATCCACGGGCCCCGTGCCAGGGCCTCCAAGGCCGGCCTGCATGGCCCACAGGACCCTCGAGCGCACGCAGAAAAAAAGGGGCTGTCAGCCCCTTTTTGCACAGCCACCGGCGCAGGGGGCCGCTGGGGGTCAGAACCCCTGCAACTGCCCCCACTCGGCAAACTCGGCCCGGGTGGCACGCATGGTGTTGATCGGCGCCGTCGTGTCTTCGTAGCCCAGGGCAATGCCAAAGGCCACCAGATAGCCTTCCGGTACCGCGAGATGCTGCTTGACCACGGCGTCGTAACGGCGCCAGAAACCCTGGGCGCAGGTGGCCAGGCCTTCTTCGGTGGCACGCAGCATGAAGGCCTGCAGATAGATGCCCAGGTCGATCCACTGCACCGGGCCCATGCGCTCTTCGGTGAACATGATCACGCCTACGGGCGCGCCAAAGAACTGGGCATTCTTGGCCAGCTGCTTCAGGCGGCCGGCCTTGTCCTCGCGCGGCACGCCGATGCTGGCATACAGGTCTTCACCGTTGGCAAAGCGGCGGGTGCGGTAGGGTTCCCACAGATTCGGCGGGTACGAGACATGCTGGGGGTTTTCTTCGCCAGGGGTCTTGGCCACATCGGCGAGCATGGCTTGCAGCGGCTGGCCGGAGATGGCGGCCACGCGCCAGGGCTGCATATTGCCACCGGAAGCGGCTGCGGCGGCATCTTGCATGATGCGCTGCACCAGATCGGCTGCGGGCACTTGCTCGGTGAAGGCGCGCACCGAACGGCGTTCGCGCAGGGCTTGGGTCACATCCATGGATAGCGGTCCTGTTGCAGGTCAAAGGTGGAACAAAGCACCAAGCGTACAAGAGCTTGGCAGCTGCCAGCGCCACCTAGGTGACGCAGATCCAGCGACATTTCAGCCCCCGCTTGTCCGGCAAGGCCTGCCACCACGGCATGCGCCCAGCGAAAAGTGCAGCAGACGCCCGAAAAAAAGGGCCTGCGAGGGCCCTTTCTTCAACGTGCGCCTTGCAAAGCGCTTATGCCCGCCATGGCGGGCTTACTTGCCCAGGATCTGCTTGATCTTCTCGGTCTCGAAATGCTGGCCACGTTCGGCTTCGGACGGCACGCAGTCGCGCGCCGACATCTGCACCGACAGTTTCTCGACCACTTCCCACAGCTTGGCCAGTTGCTCCTCGTGGCAGGCGGCACCATCGACCAGACCGCGCATGGCCTGGGACAGCGGGTCGTCTTCCTGCGTCACGCCATAGGCGGTGAAAACCCCCTCCTGGCTCGCGCAGTCGGCGTTAGCGGCGGCCGACGGTGCCGCACTGGCCGGCTGAACCACGGGCGGCAGATCCACGGCATCGGTCACATCGGCGCTGGCGCCTTCCTTGGACGGAATGATCCGCGCCGGAATGCCCACAGCCGTGGCGCCGGCGGGCACCGGCTTGATGACCACGGCGTTGCTGCCGATCTTGGCGTTGTCGCCCACCTCAAAGCCGCCCAGCACCTTGGCGCCGGCGGCCACCACCACGTTCTTTCCCAGTGTGGGGTGGCGCTTGCTGCCCTTGTACAGCGAGGTGCCGCCCAGCGTGACGCCGTGGTAGATGGTGCAGCCGTCGCCCACCACCGCGGTTTCGCCGATCACCACGCCCATGCCGTGATCGATGAACACGCGCTCGCCAATCACCGCACCGGGGTGGATTTCAATGCCCGTGAGCCAGCGTCCCAGGTGCGAGATGAAACGCCCCAGCCACTTGAGCCCATGCGTCCAGCACCAGTGCGCCAAGCGCTGCAGCCAGATGGCATGCAGGCCGGGGTAACAGGTGACGACTTCCCAGGTGCTGCGGGCCGCGGGGTCGCGGTCAAGAATGCACTGGATGTCGGAGCGCAGGCGGGAAAGCATCAGGTGTTACAAAGTGGAAGAAAAGGTCGCCAGTCTAGCGGCTTGCCGCCTCGCTCATCAGCATGCGTTTGGCGACACCGCGCAGGATGTGGATTTCCTCCTGCGTCAGCTGGGCACGGTTGAACAACTGGTTGAGGCGCGGCATCAGCTTCTTGGGCGCGGCCGGGTCCAGAAAACCGATGTGCGTCAGCGCCTCTTCCCAATGCTGCAGCATGCCGCCCACCTGCGCCACATCGGCGCGCTGCGGCTGGGGCGTGTGCTCCACCACCGGGAAACCGCCCAGTGCCTGCCGCCATTCATAGGCCACCACCTGGATGGCCGCGCCCAGGTTCAGCGAGCCGAACTGCGGATTGGATGGAATGGAAAGCGCCACATCGCTGCGATAGACATCCTCGTTGCTCATGCCAAAGCGCTCGCAGCCGAACAGCAGGCCCACACCGGTCTGGTTGCACGTGGCGGAAGGCGCGGATTCGGCCGCAGCGGCCACGCCGGAAGCCAAACACTGAACCGCCTGTGCCGTGTCTGCAGGACGCACATCCAGCTCCCCTCTCATCAGCATCTCGAAATGCTGGCGCGGCGTGCGTGTGGGCGGACCAAAGTCGCGCGGCGTCATGGCCGTGGCACACAGATGGCTGATGCCGTCCAGGGCTTCGTCCAGCGTTTCCACAATGCGGGCATTGCCCAGCACATCCAAGGCGCCACTGGCGCGCTGGATGGTTTCTTCCTTGCGCAGCACATTGGCCCAGCGCGGCCGCACCAGCACCAGATCGTCGAAGCCCATGGTCTTCATGGCGCGGGCGGCAGCGCCCACATTGCCGGCATGGCTGGTTTCTATCAGTACAAAACGGGTTTTCATGAAAATGTCATGCCCGGCGCGAAACCGCGGGCAGCAAAAAATGGCGAAGCCAGTTAGAATCTCGCCCCTATTGTCGCTGTCCGCATCGCCGGACGTGCGCAGAGCGCGGGAACCCGGTCATTGCACTGCCATTGCACCGGGTCCGACCGCCTGAAAGAGTTCTTCATCCGCTGCGGGCGGTGTGTCATGCTGGTTGTTGTCTGAGAGAAGTTGCGTTAGGTACAGCATGCGCGCGCCTGTGGTTTAGCACCCAACGCTTACACAATCTATGTCGACCAACCTGCATCCCATGCTCAACGTGGCCATCAAGGCCGCCCGCGCCGCTGGCGCTGTCATCAACCGTGCCGCCCTTGATGTGGAGAACGTGCGCGTGGCGCAAAAGCAGGTCAACGACTTTGTGACCGAAGTGGACCAGGCGTCCGAGCGCATCATCATCGAAACCCTGCTGGGCGCCTACCCCCAGCACGGCATCCTGGCCGAAGAATCCGGCAGCGAATACGGCAACAAGAACTCCGACCACATCTGGATCATCGATCCCCTGGACGGCACCACCAACTTCATCCACGGCTTCCCCGTGTACTGCGTCAGCATTGCACTGTCGTACAAGGGCAAGATCGAGCACGCAGTGGTGTACGACCCCAGCCGCAACGACCTGTTCACCGCTACCCGTGGCCGTGGTGCTTTCCTGAACGAACGCCGCATCCGCGTGTCCAAGCGCACCCAGCTCAAGGACTGCCTGGTCTCCACCGGCTTCCCCTTCCGCCCCGGTGACAACCTGCGCCACTACCTGCGCATGTTCGCCGACGTGACCGAGCGCGTGGCCGGCGTGCGCCGCCCTGGCTCTGCCGCACTGGACCTGGCCTATGTGGCCGCCGGGTTTACCGACGGTTTCTTTGAAACCGGCCTGTCCAGCTGGGACATCGCCGCCGGCAGCCTGCTGGTGACCGAAGCCGGTGGTCTGGTGGGCAACTTCACCGGCGAAGCCGACTTCCTGGAACAGCGCGAGCTGCTGGCCGGCAACCCCCGCGCCTATGGCCAACTGGTCGGCATCCTGGGCAAGTACAGCAAGTTCGCCGGTGTGGACGACAAGATGGGCGTGCAAGCCGCGCTGAAGCAAGACACCGCTGGCGAAGGCGCGCAAGAAGCCTGATACCGGCCCCGCCCGCCCCTGGCTGCCCAATGCAGCCACGCCAAGCCGCCGCAGCCTGCCCGGGCCCGGCGGCTTTTGCATGCCCGCATGCTGCGATGCACATATGGAAAAAACCCTCGACCTTGTCAGCCAGCATGCCGCATGATGGCCGGGCATGCAGCGCCGCTTTCGACCGCGCTGCCCCTAGGGAGGCCTGCAGTGGATTACAAGGACTACTACAAGACTTTGGGCGTGGCCAAAGACGCCGGCGCAGACGAGATCAAGAAAGCGTTCCGCAAGCTGGCGCGCAAATACCACCCGGATGTCAGCAAGGAGGCCGATGCCCAGCAGCGCATGGCCGAGGTCAACGAGGCCTACAACGTGCTGTCCGACCCGGAAAAACGCAAAGCCTATGACGAACTGGGCGACCCCAGCCAGTACCAGGGCGCACAAGGCCAGGGCTTTACCCCGCCCCCGGGCTGGAACCACCAGGAATTCCACTTCCGCGACAGCGATGGCGCCAGTGGCATGGGCGGCATGCACGGCGAGGACTACAGCAGCTTTTTCGAAGAGCTGTTTGGCCGGGCCCACCGCCAGCAGCGCCGCCAGCGCCAGCAGGCCGGGCCGCCGCCCGATGTGCGCGGCCGGGACCAGCACTCCATCATCGAGCTGGATGTGCCCGACAGCTACGCCGGCGGCATGCACCGCCTGCAGTTGCGCGGCGTGCAGCTGGACGCCCAGGGCCACGCCCATGAAACCGTGCGCGAGCTGCAGGTCACCATTCCCAAGGGGGTGCGCGAAGGCCAGATGATCCGCCTGGCAGGCCAGGGCAGCCCCGGCCTGGGCAACGGCGAAGCCGGCGACCTGCTGCTGGAAGTGCGCTTTCGCGCCGACAAGCGCTGGCACACCGAAGGCAAGGACGTGTACCAGCAGCTGCCCCTGATGCCCTGGGAGGCGGCACTGGGTGGCCCGGTGGAATTCACCACCCTGGCCGGCCCCCTGGAGATCAATGTCCCCGCCGGCAGCCAGCCCGGGCGCAAGCTGCGCATCAAAGGCAAGGGCCTGCCCAGCAGCACGCCGGGGGACCTGTACCTGGTGCTGCAGCTGCAGGTGCCCAAAGCCCACACCGCTGCCCAGCGCGCCGCCTACGAAGCACTGGCCGCCGCCTACGCCGATCTGCGCACCCGCACCGGAGATGCCACATGACCATCCCCTTCTACACCCCACCCGAACTGCTGGATGCCCAGGCCCTGAGCCTGGTACAGCTGGCCCAGGCCTGCCGCACCGACACCGCCTGGATCGTCCAGCGCGTGACCACCGGCGTGCTGGCATGCGACCCAGCCGCGGATGACCAGACACCGCAGCAGTGGCGCTTCAGCACCCAGACGGTGATCCGCGCGCGGCGCATTGCCGATCTGGAACGCATGTTCGACGCGGACCCCGAGCTGGCCGCCATGACCGCCGACCTGATGGAGGAAGTGCGCCAGCTGCGCCAGCGCCTGGAAAGCCTGGGCCACTGAGCAGCCCGTCCCGCCGCCCCCGGCCTTGCCGAGGCAGGCTCGCAAGGCCCTGGTGCGTCGGCATGAACTGCGCCCGGCGGCAAAGAGCCGCCGGCCCATCCGGGATAATTGCCGGCTGATCCCTGCCGGCGCAGGGTGCCGCGGCCCCAGGGCAGCCGCCTTGCGCCGCGCAGCACACAAGGAATTGACTTTGCAGAGCCCGGCTACCTCCACCACCACCGCATCCCCCGAAGCCACCCCGGCGAACGAACCGGGCGCACCCAGCGTCAGCGGATCACCGCTGGACGCACCGCTGGCGGCCCATACGCCCATGATGCAGCAGTACGTCCAGATCAAGGCCCACTATCCGGACACGCTGGTGCTCTACCGCATGGGCGACTTCTACGAGGTCTTCTGGAGCGATGCCGAAAAAGCTGCACGCCTGCTGGACATCACGCTGACCACCCGCGGCCAGTCCGCCGGTTTTCCGGTCGCCATGGCGGGCGTGCCTTTCCATGCGCTGGAAAGCTATCTGGGCCGCCTGATCAAGATGGGCGAATCGGTGGCGATTTGCGAACAGGTGGGCGAAGTCGGTGCCAGCAAAGGCCCGGTGGAACGCAAGGTGGTGCGCGTGGTCACCCCCGGCACCATCACCGACAGCGAGCTGCTGAACGACAAGCAGGAAGCCATGCTGCTGGCCCTGCACACCGCCGGGCGCCAACGCTGCGGCCTGGCCTGGCTGAGCGTGACGCAGGGCCGCATCCACATGGCCGAATGCGGCGCCGACGAACTGGGTGCATGGCTGGCACGCATCAGCCCCAGCGAGGTGCTGTACAGCGCCGGCGTGACCGAGCGGTTCGAGAAGAACCTGTACGCCCTGCGCCAGTCCAGCACCTTCACCGCACCGCTGACCCCCCGGCCGGATTGGCAGTTCGACAGCGGTCTGGGCAAGCGCAAGCTGCTGGAGCAACTGGGCAGCGCCAACCTGAACGCCTGGAACGCCGAAGACCTGCCGCTGGCCCATGCCGCCTGCGCCGCGCTGCTCAGCTATGCCGAACACACCCAGGGCCGTGCCCTGCCGCATTTGCACAGCATCCAGGTGCAGCGCGACGATGAGCTGATTGCACTGCCGCCGGCCACCTGCCGCAACCTGGAGCTCGTCAAGACACTGCGCGGCGAAGACACGCCCACGCTGTTTTCGCTGCTGGACACCTGCATGACCGGCATGGGCAGCCGCCTGCTGAAAAACTGGCTGCTGGAGCCCCGCCGCGACCGCAGCCATGCCACCGCCCGCCTGCAGGCCACGCAGGTGCTGCGCGGCCAGGGCAGCGGCACAGCCCCCTGGCAGACGCTGCGCGACGCCCTCAAGGGCGTGAGCGATGTGGAGCGCATCACCGCCCGCACCGCGCTGCGCCAGGTGCGCCCGCGCGAGCTGGTGGCCCTGGGCAAGACGCTGCAGAAAGTGCAGCTGCTGGCCCGCTCCGGGACAGCGCCCTCGGCCTATCTGAATCAGATCTTTGCAGACCTGCAGCCCCCGGAAGGCTGCGCCGAACTGCTGGAGCGCGCCATCCAGGAAGAACCTGCCGCCCTGGTGCGTGACGGCGGTGTGATCGCCACCGGTTTTGACGCCGAGCTGGACGAACTGCGCAGCATCCAGGACAACTGCGACGGCTTTCTGCTGGAGCTGGAAGCCAAGGAAAAGCTGCTGACCAGCATTCCCAATCTGCGCGTGCAGTTCAACAAGGTCCACGGTTTCTACATCGAGATCACCAACAGCTACCGCGACCAGGTGCCGGAACGCTACCGCCGTCGCCAGACACTGAAGAACGCCGAGCGTTACATCACGCCCGAGCTCAAGGCCTTTGAAGACAAGGCCCTGTCCGCCCAGGAACGCGCGCTGCAGCGCGAGAAGTTCCTGTACGAACAGCTGCTGGACCAGCTGCAGCCCCATGTGCCCGGCCTCACCCGCGTGGCCCAGGCCATTGCCGCACTGGATGTGCTGTGCACGCTGGCCGAGCGCAGCCTGACCCTGAACTGGTGCGCCCCCGAATTCAGCAGCCTGCCCTGCATCGAGATCGAAGCCGGCCGCCACCCGGTGGTGGAAGCGCGCATGGCCGAAACCTCGAGCGGCAGCTTCATCCCCAACCACACGCAGCTGAACACCAACACGCGCATGCAGATCATCACCGGCCCGAACATGGGCGGTAAGTCGACCTATATGCGCCAGGTGGCCCTGATCACGCTGCTGGCCAGCATGGGCAGCCATGTGCCCGCCACGCGCTGCCTGCTGGGGCCCATCGATGCCATCCACACCCGCATCGGTGCGGCGGACGACCTGGCCAACGCCCAGTCCACCTTCATGATGGAGATGACCGAGGCCGCGCAGATTCTGCATGCCGCCACACCGCACAGCCTGGTGCTGATGGACGAGATCGGCCGGGGCACCAGCACCTTCGACGGCCTGGCCCTGGCCAGCGGCATTGCCTCGCAGCTGCACGACAAGACCAAGGCCTTCACGCTGTTTGCCACCCATTATTTCGAGCTGACCGACCTGCCTGCCAAGGCCAGGGCAGCCATCAATGTGCACGTGGGTGCCGCCGAGGCCGGTACGGACATTGTGTTTCTGCATGAAATCCAGCCCGGACCGGCCAGCCGCAGCTACGGCATCCATGTCGCCAAGCTGGCCGGCATGCCCGCCGGGGTGCTGAACCACGCCCGCCACGCGCTGGCCACGCTGGAGGAACGCGCCAGCGAGGACCGCCTGCAGGTGGACCTGTTCGAAGCGCCTGCGGCGGCCGAGTCCGGCCCCAGCGCCGGCCCGGTGGATGCGGCCCTGGCCCAGATCAATCCGGACGCCCTCAGCCCCCGCGAAGCGCTGGAGGCGCTGTACCAGCTGAAAAAATTGTCGCAGCAGGTGTGACCCGCTGGTTTCCATCCACTAGCGCCCGCTGCCTGCGGGCGCTGTGCCTGGGTACCTCCGCCATTGGCGCTGACCGGCTGCATTTCGCGGCGCTGTAGCCGCAACTGGTCACATTCCCCTGGCAGTGCACCGGTGCGGGCGGTAATCTGCAGCCATTCCCCACCGCAGGCCCCATACCTTGAAGGATGCCCTGACCATGCCGACGCCCGCCACACCGCACTCCCCCGCCGCCCTGGATCGCCTGGCCCGCCGCCGGGTACGCGCCAAACTGGGCTGGTGGAGCCACGCAACCATCTACCTGCTCGTCAACCTGGGGCTGTTGGCTCTGAGCTGGTACCAGGGCCGGCACTGGGCCGTGTTCCCGGCCCTGGGCTGGGGCCTGGGTCTGGCACTGCATGGCCTGGCCGTGTTCTGGATGCAGCCCGGCAGCACCGGGATGGAACGCCTGGTCGCCCTCGAACGGGCACGGCTGCAAGCCCAACACCCGCAAGGCTGAGCCAGCATGCAGCCGTTTGCCACCCCGCCCACCCCATCCACTCCGTCCACCGCGGCCGCCCCCCTGTTTGCGCCTTTGCTGCGCCATGCGCCGCTGGTGCTCGCCTTGTGCCTGGGCATCACCATGCTGCGCAGCGCCCTGGTGCCAGCCGACTGGTTGCCCAACCTGTGGTGCTCGCTGGCCATCGGCATCCCCAGCTGGCTGGTGATCGACGCCGGGCGGCTGTGGCTCAGCCGCGGCCAGCCCTACCCCTGGCCGGCGGGCTGGCGTGGCCCTGCACTGGTCATGCTGGGCATGGCGGTGGGGCTGCTGGTGGGGGACATCACGACACGCCTGGTCCTCGGCCACCCGCTGCTGCAGGGCGATATGCTGGTGTCCACCCTGGTAACTACGGCAGTTGCCAATGGCATTGCCTCGCTGCTGTTCTACCTGGGCGGCAAGGCCCATGCGCTGGAAAACCAGGTGACTGCGGTGCAGCGCGACGCGGCTGAAGCCCGGCTCAAGCTGCTGGAAAGCCAGCTGGAGCCGCACATGCTGTTCAACACCCTGGCCAATCTGCGGGTGCTGATTGCCGCCGATCCGGCGCGCGCGCAGACCATGCTGGACCAGTTGATCGCCTATCTGCGCGCCACCCTGGGCGCTGCCCGCCAGCCCTGGCACACGCTGGAGGCCGAATTCGCCCGGCTGAACGACTATCTGGCGCTAATGGCCGTGCGCATGGGCCCACGCCTGCACTACCAGCTGCAACTGCCGCCTTCGCTGGCCGGCATACCCGTGGCTCCGCTGCTGCTGCAGCCGCTGGTGGAGAACGCCATCCGCCATGGGCTGGAGCCCCAGCCGGGCCCCGGCCAGATCACGGTGCAGGCCTTGCAACTGGGGCAGGGTGCGGCCGCCCGGCTGCAGCTGCAGGTCACAGACAACGGCGCCGGCCTGCCACCGGACTCTCCCCCTGCAGCGGCGGATGCCCCCACCCTGCCCGACCGCCACTTTGGCCTGCAGCAAGTGCGGGATCGGCTGGCCGGCCTGTACGGAAGCGCGGCGACCCTGGAGCTGAGGACTGTCCCTACAGGCGGCACCAGCGCTACCATCGTATTTCCGTTACCCGGCACCGCACCTTCGCCATGACCTTCCGCGCCCTGATTGCCGAAGACGAACCCCTGCTGGCCCTGGGCTTGCAGCACGCCCTGGCCGAGGCATGGCCCGAACTGGACACCTCCGCCCTGGCCCTGGACGGCATCGCCGCCGTGCAGCAGGCCCTGGCGCTGCAGCCGGATGTGCTGTTCTTCGACATCCGCATGCCGGGCCAGAGCGGACTGGAAGCGGCCGCCGAACTGGCGGACGCCTGGCCGCCCGATCGCCCTTTTCCCGCACTGGTCTTCATCACCGCCTACGACCAGTACGCGGTACAGGCCTTCGAGGCCCAGGCGGCGGACTATCTGCTCAAGCCCGTACAGCCCGAAAGGCTGCGGCGCACGGTGCAAAGGCTGCAGCAGCGGCTGACCGCCCCCCCGGCCCCCTCCCAGATGGACGCCACGCTGGCCCAGTTGCGGGCGTTGCTGGACCTGCCCGCCGCAGCCCCTGCGCGGCTGCAGATGCTGCAAGCCGGCCAGGGCACGCAGATCCACATGGTGGCCGTGGCCGAGGTGCTGTTCCTGGAAGCGGCCGACAAATACGTGCGCGTGTGCACCGCCACCCAGGAATACCTGGTACGCACCCCGCTCAAGGAACTGCTGCCCTGTCTGGACCCGGAACAGTTCTGGCAGGTGCACCGCGGCACGGTGGTACGCGCCAACGCCATTGCCAGCGCCAGCCGGGACGCCAGCGGCCGCCTGAGCCTGCACCTGCGCCAGCGCCCGGAGCGCCTGGCGGTCAGCCGCCTCTACGCACACCGTTTCAAGGCCATGTAAGCAGCCACCAGCCTGGACACCCGCCGTGCGGGCCCGTCGCTTGCTTCCCCCACGCAGCCCCCCCAACATTGCGGGCGCACTACACTTGGGCCTTTAGCCGTTTCACTTTTCCACCATGACCTATTGCGTCGCCGTCAAACTCAACGCCGGGCTCGTTTTTCTGTCCGACTCCCGCACCAATGCCGGACTGGACCAGATCAGCTCGTTCCGCAAGATGATGGTCTACGAGAAGACGGGCGACCGCTTCATGGTCCTGCTGTCGGCGGGCAATCTGTCGATCTCGCAATCGGTGCGTGAAATCCTGCAGACCCAGCACATCCGCGACGAGCAGACCGGCGAGATCCTGACCATCTGGAACGTCACCAGCATGTTCGATGCCGCCCGCGTGCTGGGCGCGGCCGTGCGCCATGTGTACGACCGCGATGGCGTGGCCCTCAAGCGCGCCGGTGTGGACTTCAATGTCTCCATGGTGTTTGGCGGCCAGATCAAGGGCGAAGGCCTGCGCCTGTTCCAGGTGTATGCGGCCGGCAACTTCATCGAAGCCACCTATGAAACGCCCTACTTCCAGATCGGCGAATCCAAGTACGGCAAGCCCGTGCTGGACCGCGTGATCACCCCCGACACCCCCTTGGACGAGGCCGCCAAATGCGTGCTGGTGTCCATGGACAGCACGCTCAAGTCCAATCTGTCGGTGGGCCTGCCGCTGGATCTGGTGCTGTACGAGACCGGCAGCTTCCGCTCGGACAAGGTGGTGTGCATCGACGAGTACAACCCCTACTACCGCATGCTCCACGAAAGCTGGGGCGAGCGCCTGCGCCATGTGTTCGACAGCATCGAAGACCCGGCCTGGGAAGGCGAGAAAACCACCACCCCGCTGCGCGTGCACAGCACCCGTGCCCCGCAGCTGAAGAAGATCACCGCACCGTCCGAAAAGCTGGTGTAAGCCATCTGGCCTACAGTGCCTGCCATGCTGCCCGTCATCTTCTCGCACGCCAACAGCTTTCCGGCCGGTACCTATTCGCTGCTGTTTCAGTTGCTGGAGCGGCGCGGCATGGCGGTACAGGCGCTGGACCGTCTGGGCCACGACCCCCGCTTTCCCGTCAGCGACAACTGGCCGCACCTGGTGGAGCAGCTGGCGGAATTCGTGCGCAGCCAGACGCCCAAAGGCAGCGAGCCTCCCTATCTGGTGGGGCATTCGCTGGGCGGTTTCGTCAGCGTGATGACGGCCGCCAAATACCCGGAACTGGCCCGCGGCGTGCTGATGCTGGATTCGCCGCTGATCAGCGGCTGGCGTGCCACCACGCTGGGCGTGGCCAAGCGCACCCAGCTGGTGGGCAGCGTCTCGCCCGGCAAGGTGAGTGCCCGCCGCCGGGCGCAGTGGCCGACGATGGACGAGGCACAAAGCTATTTCCACAGCAAGCGCCTGTTCACGCGCTGGCACCCCCAGGTGCTGCAGGACTACCTGACCCACGGGCTGGCGCACGGCGACGACGGGCAGCTGCGCCTGCACTTCACCCGGGAAGTGGAAACCACCATCTACAACACCTTGCCGCACAACCTGGGCAGCTGGCTGTCGCGCAACCCGCTGCGCTGCCCGGTCGCCTTCATCGGCGGACGCTCCTCGCGCGAAATGAAGCAGGTCGGCATGGACCTGACCCAGCGCATCACCCAGGGGCGCATCAGCATCCAGGACGGCACGCACCTGTTCCCCATGGAGCAGCCGGAATCCACGGCGGCCTCCATTGAAGCGGCCTTGCTCAACCTCGAATTCGTGCGCAACCGCGCCAGCCACTGAGCCGTTTTTGCGGAACTGCGTTCCGCGCCCCTTATTGCGGCAGGTCTTCCAGATCCAGCACGCTGTCCCAGGGCAGCCCCTGCAGATCGTCAAAGTGGGCCACCAGCACCCATTGCGCGCCCTGGGCACGTTGTGCCAGCGCCTGGCGGAGATAGGCAATGGAAGGCCGGTCCAGCCCGGCGACCGGCTCATCGATCAGCACCAGATCCGCGCCGCTGGACAGCGCCGCCGCCATCCACAGCTTGCGGGCCGTGCCGGTGGACAGTGCATGCCAGGGCTTGGCCACATCCGCCTGCAGCTGCCACTGTGCAATGTGCGCCTGCCATTGCGCCGCGTTCCAGCGCGGATAGGCCCGGGCCTGCTGGGCCGCCCACTGCAAAGGGGTGCCGGTGGTGGCACCCTGCTGCTCCGGAAAACGGGGATCGACCCAGAACACATCGCCCGGCATCAGCGCCCGGTCGGACCACCCCACCGTCCCCGTACGTGGCGGCTGCGCCCCGGCCAGCGCGCGCAGCAGGCTGCTTTTGCCGGCACCGTCGCCGCCGCGCAGCAAATGCAATCCAGGCTTCCAGGCATGGCTCCACTCCCGGCACAGCTGCCATGCGCCATGGCCCAGTTGCAAGGCCTGCACCTGCAGCTGGCGGAATCGTGCGAAATCGGGTGGAGAAGTCATAGAAGAACAGCAAAGGCAAAAGAAGCGGGAGCCGCCACAACCCACAACCGGGTCGGCTTGGAAGTGCTGCGGTGCCGGCACAGCGCCAGGGCAACGGCACATTCTAGAAAACAGACAGCAGCCTGCTCCACAATAACAGCCGTCTCCCCCACCACCGAACACCATGCGCACCGCCCTGGACTATCTGATTTTTGACTACAGCGAAGACGAGGAAGGCAGCGCCACCTGGGATGCCATGGCCACCGTCACCGCCGACCGCTGGCCGGCCCTGCAGGCGGAAGTGCTGCAGGTGCTGCACTGGGCCGAACAGCAATTTCCCCGCCAGCGCGGCGCACTCGACGAAGGCGCCGCCTGGGACTTCGACATCAGCCTGGGCGACAGCACCGGCCGCGATCTGCGTGCCGTGGTACAGGGCCAGCCGCTGGCGCTGCAGCATGCAGCCCTGCCTGCCACCGGCACTGTGACCTTGACCCTGACGCTCACCGGCCGCGCCGCCTTTGCGGACGCACTGCTGCAGGCCTTCGATCTGGAATGAGCCCCATGGACAGCGCCCCCGCCATCTCCATTCTGATGGTCTGCATGGGCAACATCTGCCGCAGCCCCACGGCCCATGGCGTGATGCGGGCCCGCATTGCGGCGCGCGGCTGGCAGGATCTGGTGCGGGTGGATTCCTGCGGCACCCATGCCTACCATGTGGGCGAACCGGCCGACCAGCGCGCCCGGCAGCATGCGCAGCGCCGGGGCTACGACCTGTCGGATCTGCGTGCACGCCAGGTGCAGCCCGAAGACTTTCGCCGCCACGACCTGATTCTGGCCATGGACCACGAAAACATGGCCCGGCTGGAACAGCAATGCCCGCCCGCCTTGCAGCACAAGCTGCAGCTGCTGACCCATTACTGCAGCCGCCACCGCAGTGCCACCGTGCCCGATCCCTACTACGGCGGTACCAACGGCTTTGAAAAAGTGCTGGACCTGGTGGAAGATGCCTGTGATGGCGTGCTGGACCATCTGGCCCACCTGCACCCGCAGCTGCCACGGCCCGACTCCACCCCGGGCGAGAGCGCCAAATGATCTGCATCAAGCCTTCGCGTTAACCCTTATTGCTACATAATAAATAGCAACAGACGCAAGAAACACCTAGGGAATTCACCGTCACACTGCCGTCAGAAACGGTAGAAAGTGCTCCGTAGAATCGCGCCTTCGTAAGAGTCCGCTGACCTTTTGTTTGCCCGTGCACACCGCCACAGGAACACCCGGTCAGGCGAACCTACGCTTCGCCAATACACGGAGACAACATGCAGGCTTTACTCAAGCTTTCACGAGGAATAGACCGGCTCAACGCGCTGGTCGGCAGATACGTCATCTGGCTCATCCTGGGCGCCACCATCATCAGCGCCCTCAACGCCATCGTGCGCAAGGTGCTGCACACCAGTTCCAATGCCTTCCTGGAAGTGCAGTGGTACCTGTTTGCAGCCTCCTTCCTGCTCGCCGCCGGCTACACGCTGCTGGAGAAGGAACACGTCAAGGTGGACGTGATCAACTCCAAGCTTTCGCTGCGCACCCGGGTATGGATCGACGTGATCGGCTTCGCGCTGTTCCTGACCCCCATGTGCCTGATCGTGCTGTACTACGGCACGCCCTTCTTCCTGCAGGCGCTGCGCACCGGTGAAATGTCCAGCAACGCCGGCGGCCTGATCCGCTGGCCGGTCTATCTGATGATGCCGCTGGGCTTTGGCCTGCTGCTGCTGCAAGGCATCTCCGAATTCATCAAGCGCATTGCCTTCCTGGCCGGGCTGATTGACGACCCCACGGTCAAGATCGTGGAGAAGAGCGCGGAAGAAGAACTGGCAGAAGCCATCCGCAAAGCCGAAGAAGAAGCTGAGCGCACCGGCGCCAAGCGCGCCTGAGCGAGGGAGACACAGCGATGGAATTCATTGCCAACAATATGGCCCCGATCATGTTCGCGGGGCTGATCTGTTTCTTGCTGATCGGCTTCCCCGTGGCCTTCAGCCTGGGCGCCTGCGGCCTGTTCTTTGCCGTGGTCGGCATCGAGCTGGGCGTGCTGCCCGAAGCCCTGATGCAGGCACTGCCGCTGCGCATCTACGGCATCATGCAAAACGAAACGCTGCTTGCGATTCCCTTCTTCACCCTGATGGGGTTGATTCTGGAGCGCAGCGGCATGGCCGAGGATTTGCTCGACACCGTGGGCCAACTGTTTGGCCCCATCCGCGGTGGCGTGGCGATTGCCGTGATTCTGGTGGGCGCCATGCTGGCCGCCACCACCGGCGTGGTGGCCGCATCGGTGATCTCCATGGGCCTGATCTCGCTGCCCATCATGCTGCGCTACGGTTATGACCGCCGCATCGCATCGGGGGTGATTGCCGCTTCCGGCACGCTGGCCCAGATCATTCCGCCTTCCCTGGTGCTGATCGTGCTGGCCGACCAGCTGGGTCGCAGCGTGGGCGACCTGTACAAGGGTGCCTTCGTCCCCGGCTTCATGCTGGTGGGCATGTACATGCTGCTGATCTTTGCACTGGCCATCTTCAAGCCCGCCATGGTGCCGGCCCTGCCGCCCGAAGCGCGCAGTCTGAAGGAAAAGGACGGCTCCAGCGGCCTGCCTTCGCTGCTGGCCCTGACCGTGCTGTGCGTGGGCGTGTCCCTGTTCGCCGCCCACCACATGGAGACCATCCACACTTGGTTCACTGGTGAAGTGGTGGAGAAGGTCGCCACCGACGAGACCATCGTCTTTGCCATGTGCTTTGGCGTGGCCCTGGCCTTTGTGGCCGCGTCCATCAACCGCATCACCCGCATGGGCCTGCTGTCGCATGTGGCCGAGAAGGTCACCTTCGTGCTGATCCCTCCGCTGCTGCTGATCTTCCTGGTCCTGGGCACCATCTTCCTGGGCATTGCCACGCCCACCGAAGGCGGCGCCATGGGCGCCATGGGTGCCATCATCCTGGCCCTGCTGCGCAAGCGCCTGGACTACAAGCTGCTGCGCCAGGCACTGGTCGGCACCACCAAACTGTCGTGCTTTGTGCTGTTCATCCTGATCGGTGCCACCGTGTTCGGCCTGACCTTCCAGGGCGTGGACGGCCCGCTGTGGGTGGAACACCTGCTGGCCGGCCTGCCTGGCGGCCAACTGGGCTTCCTGATCGTCGTGAACATCATGGTGTTCGTGCTGGCCTTCTTCCTGGACTTCTTCGAGCTGTCCTTCATCGTGGTGCCGCTGCTGGCCCCGGTGGCCGACAAGCTGGGCATCGACCTGGTGTGGTTCGGCGTGCTGCTGGCAGTGAACATGCAGACTTCGTTCATGCACCCACCCTTCGGCTTCGCGCTGTTCTTCCTGCGCTCGGTGGCGCCTGAAAAGGAATACACCGACAAGGTGACCAAGAAGCGCATTGCCCCGGTGACCACCTCGCAGATCTACATGGGTGCCATCCCCTTCCTGTGCATCCAGTTGCTGATGGTGGGCCTGATCATTGCCTTCCCGGGCATTGTCTCCAGCGGTCTGGACGAAAAGCAGAATTACGATCTGGACAAGGTGCGCGAACAGATGGAAGCCGATATGCCGGCGCCCATCGACTTCGAGAACCCCACGCTGGAAGGCGGTGCCCCCGATGCCGGTGCAGCCCCCGCCGCCCCGGCCGAGGACGACCCTATGAAAGCCATGGAAGACGCGATGAAGAACGAGCAGCCCAAATAAGCTGCTGTGCTCCGCACACCACCAGCCCCTGCGCTTCGGCCCAGGGGCTTTTTTGTGGGCTACGCCACAGTGGCCTCATCCCGCGCGAACACCCACCCGCGGCATGGCGCATGCATGCTTGCGAGCAAAGTCACCGCGTACACCTTGCCCAATCTATTGAATTTGCTACTGTTTCAGATACAACAGTACCACCTGGCGCCCCAGAGGCCGCGTGCTGGCTGTCAAGCATTTCCGGCCTGCAGCCCGGTCATCTGCACCCCACCCCCGCCCGCCGCGTACACTGGCTGCGGGTGCCCGCCACATGCGGTGGTGACGGCAGGTGAATCTTCATGCGCAGGTCGGGCCGCCGGCGCACTCCCTGCCGAAAGTCCGTCCACCGTGCACTCCCGTGACCCCATGGGCCAGGCGCGCCTGTCCGCGCCCCCTGCCCAGATCCACTCTGATTTCCCCACGCCCTCGGCCCGCATCCCCCGGATGCAGCAGGCCACCGACAGCGCGCTTCGCCACCTCGGCCGCGTCCTGCACATCGAGGCCATGAGCGGCATCGTGCTGCTGCTGGCCGCCACCGTGGCACTGCTGTGGGCCAACTCGCCCTGGGCGCAAAGCTACGTTGACACCTGGCACGCTCCCCTGGCGTTGACGATCGGCCCCTGGTCCGTCACCACCGATTTGCATTTCTTCGTGAACGATGTGCTGATGACCATTTTCTTTCTGGTCGTGGGCATGGAAATCCGCCGTGAAATCCACAACGGCGCGCTCTCCAGCCTCGGCCAGGCCAGCCTGCCGGTGATGGCGGCCATCGGCGGCGTGGCCGTGCCTGCACTGATCTATGTAGCGTTCGCGGCCGGTGACAGACAGCTGCTCAACGGCTGGGCCATCCCCACGGCCACCGACATTGCCTTTGCCGTGGGCGTGCTGGCACTGCTGGGCAGGTCTGTTCCGGGGCCGCTGCGCATCTTCCTGCTGGCCCTGGCCATCATCGACGACATCATGGCCGTGCTGATCATTGCCTTCTTCTACTCGGGCGGGCTGGACTATAGCGGCTTTGGCATTGCCTTCATCGGCCTGTTGCTGGTGCTGCTGTTCAACCGCATGGGCGTGGCCAGCGCATGGCTGTACCTGCTGCCCGGCACCGTGCTGTGGTGGGGCCTGCTGAAAACCGGTGCCCACCCCACCCTGGCCGGTGTGGTGCTGGGGCTGATGACCCCCGTGGCCTTGCGCCCAGCCCCACGCCACCAGCTGGAAGTGGCACAACAAGCGCTGTCGCGCGTGCAGGTTCAGGCCCGGGCCGGCAATGTGGATGTGCAACTGCTGCACCACGAACTGCGCGTGGCCGCCACGGCGCAGCGCGATCTGCTGGCCCCGGTGTTCCGACTTCCCCCGCTGCTGCACCCCTGGGTGGCGTTTGGCGTGATGCCGATCTTTGCCCTGGCCAATGCCGGCGTGCAGTTCGGCGGCGTGGACCTGACCGCCTCCGGCCCCGCCACCGTGGCGCTGGGGGTGGCAGCGGCCCTGGTCCTGGGCAAGCCCATCGGGGTGTTCCTGGCCACCTGGCTGGCCGTCAAGACCGGCCTGTGCCGGATGCCCCAGGGCGTGACCTGGCCAGGCGTGATGCTGGTGGGCATGCTGGCGGGCATCGGCTTCACCATGGCCATCTTTGTGGGGGGACTGGCCTTTGCCGAGCCACAGCTGCTGGCCGCCGCCAAGATGGGCATTCTGGGCGCATCGGCCACGGCCGCGGTGCTGGGCCTGCTGTATGGCTGGGCCGTGCGCCAGCGCCTGCAGCACTGACCGCAGCGGGAGTTCCCGCACTCCAGCCTTGCCACAAAAAAACCGGGCCATGGCCCGGTTTTTGGGGTGTGCAGCGCAGAGCGTGCTCACATCTTCTGCGCCGACATGAAGTTGTCGAAGCGCGACTCGGCAAAGCGGAACCACAGGATCTGGTCACGCTGGAAGTTGCGGTAGTCGGCGTAGATCTTCTTCCAGTCCGGATTGCTGTTGTCCAGGCTGGCGTACAGCTCCATGGTGGCCTTGAACGACGCATCCATCACGGTCTGCGGGAACGGCAGCACCTTGGCCTTGGCAGCCACCAGCTGCTTCAGCGCGCCGGGGTTGCGGGCGTCGTAGCGGGCCTGGGTGGTCACGTGGGCTTCGTAGGCCGCCGACTTGACCAGGGCTTTCTGCTCGTTGGTCAGGCTGTTGAAGGCCTTGTCGTTGATGTAGAAGGACAGGTTCAGCGAACCTTCCCACCAGCCGGGGTAGTAGTAGAACGGCGCCACCTTGTTCAGGCCCAGCTTCAGGTCGTCGTACGGACCGATCCATTCGGCCGCATCGATGGTGCCCTTTTCCAGCGACTGGTAGATTTCACCGGCCGGAATGTTCTGCGGCACGGCACCCAGCTTTTCCAGCACCTTGCCGGCAAAGCCGCCCACGCGGAACTTCAGGCCCTTGATGTCTTCGGTGCTCTTCACTTCCTTGCGGAACCAGCCACCCATCTGCGCGCCGGTGTTGCCACCCGGCAGCGGCACGATGTTGTACTTGGCGTAGAACTCGGTCATCAGCTTGGAGCCATTGCCATCCACCATCCAGGAGGTCAGCTGGCGCGAGTTCATGCCGAAGGGAATGGCACCGCCGATGGCAAACACTTCGTTCTTGCCGAAGAAGTAGTAAGGCGCGGTGTGGGCCATTTCCACGGTGCCGTTCTGCACACCGTCCACCACGTTGAAAGCGGGCATCAGCTCGCCGGCCTGGTGCACGGAGACTTCGAACTTGCCACCCGACATGGCCTTGATGGACTGGGCAAACACTTCGGCCGAGCCGTAGATGGTGTCCAGCGATTTGGGGAAGCTCGACGCAATGCGCCAGCGCACCACGGGTTGTGCATGCACGGCCGGGGCTGCGGCGGCAGCCAGCACGCCGGCAATGCCGGCATTCTTCAATACGGAACGACGATCCATTGACCTCTCCTTGTGTTGTCGCAAGTTACGGGAAATTGATCCGCTTCTGCGGCGGATTCAGGGAACAAAAAAGCCGGCCATCATCCGATGTGCATCGGATGGCAATGCCGGCTCGCAGGGGATGCTGCAACCTTCTCCTGGCGGAACGGGTTGCAGCATGGAACGCCAATCAGAGCTTGATCGACGCCATGTAGCTGTTGTAGCGGAACTCCGAGAAGCGTTCCCACAGCAGTTGGTCGCGCTGGAAGGCGCGCATGTCCTGGTGGATCTTCTTGAACTCGGGCGACTTGGCTTCGTGCTCGGCAAAGACTTCCATCGAGGCCTTGTAGCCGGCGTCCATCACGTCCTTGGGGAAGGCCTTGAGGACGGTCTTGTCGGCCACCAGCTTCTTGAGGGCAACGGGGTTGAAGGCGTCGTACTTGGACGTCATGTCGCGGGCCGCCACACGGGTGGCTGCATCCACAATGGCCTTGTTCTCGACCGACAGCGCCGCATAGGCCTTGGCGTTGACGAAGAACTCCAGCTCCGCACCGCCTTCCCACCAGCCGGGGTAGTAGTAGTAGGGAGCAACCTTGTTGAAGCCCAGCTTCTGGTCGTCGTAGGGGCCCACGAACTCGGTGGCGTCCAGCGTGCCCTTTTCCAGCGCCTGGTACACATCGCCGGCAGGCATGTTCTGCGAGACCACGCCCAGCTTGGCCATGGCTTCACCGAACAGGCCGCCGCCCAGGCGCATCTTCAGCCCCTTCAGGTCGGCGACGGACTTGATTTCCTTGCGGTACCAGCCGCCCATCTGGGTGCCGGTGTTGCCTGCGCTGTAGCTCTTGATGTTGTAGTTGGCGCAGAAGGCATCGAACAGCTTGCGGCCGTTGCCGTGCTCCATCCAGGCATCCATCTGGCGTGCGGTCAGGCCGAAAGGCACGGCGCAGCCAAAGGCGAAGATGGAGTTCTTGCCGGTGAAGTAGTAAGGCGCGGTCTGCGCCATTTCGATGGTGCTGTTTTCCAGCGCATCCACCACGCCGAAGGCGGGCATCAGTTCGCCAGCGGCATGCACCGAGACTTCGAACTTGCCGCCCGACAGGGCCTTGACCGTCTGAGAGAATTTTTCCGCGCTACCAAAGATGGTGTCCAGCGACTTGGGGAAGCTCGAAGCCAGGCGCCAACGCACAGCCGCTTGGGCATGCACGGCGGGGGCTGCACCGGCAGCCAGTACGCCAGCCAAGCCAGCCTGTTTGATAAGGGAACGACGGTCCATTTTCTCTCCTAATATTGCACTTTCGGCTACACACACTGCAGCACACCGGCTACAGCAGCGGAGCGTGCGGCATTGTAGGAATGGAAAAACGCCAGACCCGCGCGGGTTAACCCCGAAACCAGGGGATAGCCCGCACCCGTCTTCAGTGTTGTGTCAGCGTCATGCATGCGGCGCGCCAGCGCCGGTATGCGAAGCAATGGCGCAAAAAAAGCCGCCCCGAAGGCGGCTTGGTGCGTGATGCCGGCAGGCAGCGCAGTTGGGCGTCATGGCGCCATGAAGCGCGCCCGGATGGAAGCTTCCATGCCCGCCGCGTCCAGGCCTTGCAGGGCCAGCAGCTTGGCGGGGTCGCCATGCTCGATGAACTGGTCGGGCAGGCCCAGGTGCAGCAGCGGCTTGGTGATGCCGGCGGCAGCCAGCGCCTCGCCCACAGCAGAGCCGGCTCCGCCCATGACGCAGCCCTCTTCCACGGTGACGATCGCATCGTGCTCGGCCGCCACCTGGCGCAGCAGTTCCTCGTCCAGCGGCTTGGCCCAGCGCATGTTGACCACGGTGGCATCCAGCGCCTCGCCCGCCGCCAGGGCGGGATACAGCAAGCTGCCAAAAGCCAGGATGGCGATCTTCTTGGTGGCCGAGCTGCGGCGGATTTCCCCCTTGCCGAACGGCAGGCCATCCAGGCTTTCCAGCGGCGTCACACCCACGCCGGCACCGCGCGGATAGCGCACGCAGACAGGGTGGTTCTGCGCATAAGCCGTGCTCAGCAGCTGGCGGGTTTCGCGCTCGTCGGCCGGACAGGCCATGCTCATGTTGGGAATGCAGCGCACAAAGGCGATGTCGTAGGCACCGGCATGGGTGGCACCGTCGGCCCCCACCAGACCCGCGCGGTCCAGCGCAAACACCACCGGCAGGTTCTGCAGCGCCACGTCGTGGATCAGCTGGTCATAGGCGCGCTGCAAAAAGGTGGAATAGATCGCCACCACGGGTTTGAGGCCTTCGCAGGCCATGCCGCCGGCAAAGGTCACAGCATGCTGCTCGGCAATGCCCACGTCGTGGTAGCGGCCGGGGAAGCGCTTGTGGAACTCCACCATGCCCGAGCCCTCGCGCATGGCCGGAGTGATGCCCACCAGACGCTGGTCCTGGGCTGCCATGTCGCACAGCCACTGGCCGAACACCTGCGTGAACGTCTGCTTGGCCGGTGCGGCGGGCTTGACCAGGCCCACGGCCGGATCGAACTTGCCCGGACCATGGTAGGCCACAGGGTCGGCCTCGGCCAGCTTGTAGCCCTGGCCTTTCTTGGTGACCACGTGCAGGAACTGCGGGCCCTTCAGGCCCTTGATGTTTTCCAGCGTGGGAATCAGCGAATCCAGGTCATGCCCATCGATGGGGCCGATGTAGTTGAAGCCGAACTGCTCGAACATGGTGGCAGGCACCACCATGCCCTTGGCCTGCTGCTCCAGACGCTTGGCCAGCTCCAGCAACGGAGGCACCTGCTTGAGCACGCTCTTGCCCATATCCCGGGCCTTGGCGTAGAACTGGCCGCTCATCAGCTGGGCCAGGTAGCGGTTCAGCGCGCCCACGGGCGGGCTGATGCTCATGTCGTTGTCGTTCAGGATGACGAGCAGATTGGCGTCCGCCACCCCGCCGTTGTTCAGCGCTTCAAATGCCATGCCGGCCGTCATGGCCCCATCGCCGATCACGGCAATGGCGCGGCGGTTTTCACCCTTTTGCTTAGCGGCCAGGGCCATGCCCAGTGCAGCCGAGATGCTGGTGGACGAGTGCCCGGCACCGAACGCGTCGTACTCGCTTTCGGTGCGCAGGGGAAAGCCCGAAATCCCGTCCAGCTGGCGCAGCGTGGACATGCGCTCGCGCCGGCCGGTCAGGATTTTGTGCGGGTAGGTCTGGTGGCCCACATCCCAGACGATGCGGTCATACGGCGTATCGAACACCGCATGCAGCGCCACGGTCAGCTCCACCGTGCCCAGGTTCGAGCTCAGGTGGCCGCCGGTCTGGGAGACGCTGTCGATCACATAGTTGCGCAACTCGGACGCCAGTGCCTTCAGGTTGCCACGCGGCATGGCGCGCAGGTCGGCAGGCGCATTCACTTTCTGCAGCAGAGGGTAGGCGTTGGTGGTCATCAGCTCTTTTTTTACGGGCTGCCTTGGCGCTTGCAGGGCGCCTCGGCAGCTGTTTTTCATCAATAGGGCGGGCTTTGCAGCCCGGTGGGCAGCGTGCCGCTGGCAGTCAGTGCGAGCGGTCCACCACCATGTGGGCCAGGGCCTGCAACGCCTGCGTATCGCGCAGGCCGCTGCGGTCCAGGGCCGCCAGTGATTCTTGCAGCAATGCCGCCGCATGGCGGCGGGCGCCATCCAAACCCATCAGCGACACATAGGTAGGCTTGTCGTTGGCGGCGTCCTTGCCGGCGGTCTTGCCCAGGGTGGCGGAATCGGCCACCACATCCAGCACATCGTCCACCACCTGGAATGCCAGGCCCAGCGCTGCACCGTAGTCCTTCAGCGCCTGCAAGGTCGCAGCGCCCACCTGTCCGCAGGCCGCGCCCATCAGCACGCTGCTTTCCAGCAGGGCCCCGGTTTTCAGACGGTGCATCTGGCGCAGCTGGTCTTCGCTCAAAGGCAGGCCCACGCTGGCCAGGTCGATGGCCTGGCCGCCTGCCATACCCTGCGCTCCCGCCGCGGCCCCCAGCAGCCGGCACAGCCGGGCCTGCATGGCGTCGGGCACGGCCTCGCCATCGGGCGTCAGCAGCTCGAAGGCCAGCGCCTGCAGCGCATCGCCGGCCAGCAGCGCACGGGCTTCGCCAAACGCCACATGCACCGTGGGCTTGCCACGGCGCAACACATCGTTGTCCATGCAGGGCATGTCGTCATGCACCAGCGAATAGGCATGGATCAGCTCCACGGCGCAGGCCGCGCGCAGCGCGGCCTCGGCATTGCCCTGCACCGCTTCGGAAGCGGCCAGTACCAGCAGCGGGCGCAGGCGCTTGCCGCCATCCAGCACGGCATAGCGCATGGCTTCACCCAGACCGGCAGGCGCACTCACCCCCACCCATGCGGAAAGCGCGGCCTCCGTGCGCTGCAACTGCACCTGGCTCCAGGCGTTCAGATCGAATGCCTGTGCCGTCACGTCCTCACTCATTGCTTCCATCACTCCTGGGCCCATTTCTTCAGAGTCTCGCCGTCCAATACCTTGATCTGCGCCTCCACCCCGTCGAGCTGTTCGCGGCAATACGCAAGCAGCACCGAGGCACGGCGGTACCCCGTCAGCATGTCGTTCAGTGGCAGCTGGCCCGACTCCATGCGCACCGCCAGTTGCTCCAGCTCGGCAACGGCGGCTTCATAGCTGTCGGGCGTCTCAATCGGATCGGGTGCAGGAGAAGCCTTTTTGGGCATGGCAACGCTCGGGTGAAAGAAAACCATCGATTTTAGGCGCAGCACCTCCCTCCCGCCGTCGCCCACGTCCACAGATTCCCCGCGCTGGCGCAGCCTGCCGCTGCCAGGGCCGGTCCGGGCGGCCCTGCCGGGCTACAAAGCCCTTACAAAGCGCTTGGCATTAACCAGAAATGCCAATACACATACGGGGGGAACGGAAATAACCCCACCACCTATAATCCCATTCCCGTCGAACCGGCCCCACTGCCTGTGCAGCTAGGCGGACTCCAGCCTCCGGAAGCTTTTCCGGCCCAGGCGTTGTCCGTTTCCTGCCAGCCGCATGGCCGGTTTTTCTTTTCATCGCGTGCGCACGCGCACCCTCCCTGTGGGGAGTCTTTAGGTCAGGTCACCCATGTCTGATTTAAGTCTTCAACTGCAGCAGGCCGCCAGCCAACTACCAGTTTCCAGCTATTTCGATGAAGCGCTGTTCCAGCGCGAAATGGCAACCATCTTCCAGCGAGGACCACGCTATGTGGGCCACGCCATCTCTGTCCCCCATGTGGGCGACTACTACGCCCTGCCGCAGGAAAACGAAGGCCGCGCACTGGTGCGCAATGCCAACGGCAAGGTCGAGCTGGTCTCCAACATCTGCCGCCACCGCCAGGCCATCATGCTCAAGGGCCGTGGCAACCTGCTGGAAGAAGGCAAGGGACACGCTGGCGGCAACATCGTCTGCCCGCTGCACCGCTGGACCTACAGCCCCGGTGGCGAACTGCTGGGCGCGCCCCATTTCAGCCACGATCCCTGCCTGAACCTGAACAACTACCCGCTCCAGGAATGGAACGGCCTGCTGTTCGAGGCCAATGGCCGCGACGTGCACGCCGACCTGGCGGGCATGCAGCTCAAGGAGCAGCTGAGCTTCGAGGGCTTTGTGCTCAGCCATGTGGAAATGCACACGTGCAACTACAACTGGAAGACCTTCATCGAAGTCTATCTGGAGGACTACCACGTCGGCCCCTTCCACCCCGGCCTGGGCAATTTCGTCACCTGTGACGATCTGACGTGGGAATTCGCCAAGGAATACTCGGTGCAGACCGTGGGCGTGGCGCCCAGCTTCGGCAACCCCGGCTCGGACGTGTACAAGAAGTGGCATGAGGTGCTGCTGCAGTACCGCAACGGCCAGCTGCCCGAGCGCGGTGCCATCTGGCTGACCTACTACCCTCACATCATGGTGGAGTGGTATCCGCACGTGCTCACGGTCTCGACGCTGCACCCCATCAGTCCGACCCAGACCATGAACGTGGTCGAGTTCTACTACCCCGAGGAAATCGCGGCCTTCGAGCCGGAATTCGTCGAGGCGCAAAAAGCCGCCTACATGGAAACCGCCATCGAGGACGACGAGATTGGCGAACGCATGGACGCGGGCCGCCGTGCCCTGCTGGCGCGCGGCGACAACGAAGTGGGTCCCTACCAGAGCCCCATGGAAGACGGCATGCAGCATTTCCACGAGTGGTATCGATCCACGATGGGTGAGCACGTCCCGCGATCTTGAGTTTTTTGCTAGCATTCCCAATGCTGCCTGCGCTGAATTTGTCAGCGCAGGCAGCTTTTTTTCGTTCTGACTGGCGGACCCAATGCAAGTGCTGTGGATGGTGATGAGTACATTCCTCTTCTCGACGATGGGGGTGTGCATCAAATATGCGTCGGACAGCTTCAACACCGCCGAAATCGTCTTCTACCGCGGCCTGATGGGCATGGTCATCCTGTGGGCGCTGTCGTCCTCGCAGGGCGTCAGCCTCAAGACCAGGCACCCGCTGATGCATGTCTGGCGCAGTGCCGTGGGTGTCACCTCCATGGGCTGCTGGTTCTACGCCCTCACCCAGATTCCGCTGGCCAGCGCCATGACGCTGAACTACATGAGCAGCCTGTGGATCGCCGTCATCATGCTGGCCGGCGCCGCCTGGACGCTGCGCCCCAGCTACCAGGGCCAGCGCCAGGCACTGAACATTCCGCTGGTCATCACCATCGCCATCGGCTTTGCCGGCGTGGTGCTGATGCTGCAACCCAGTTTCGCCAAGGACCAGACCGCTCCTGCGCTGATCGGCCTGTCTTCCGGTCTGCTTTCCGCCCTGGCCTATATGCAGCTGGGCGCCCTGGCCCGCATCGGCGAGCCGGAAAGCCGCACCGTCTTCTACTTCGGCCTGGGCTCCGCGCTGATGGGCCTGGGCGGCATGGTTTTCATGGGGGTGTCGGACTGGCCGGGCTGGCAGCAGGCCTTGTGGCTGCTGCCCATCGGCGTGCTGGCCGCCGGCGGCCAGATCACGCTGACCAAGGCCTACTCCAGCGCCAAGACCCGCAAGGGCACGCTGGTGGCCGCCAATCTGCAGTACTCGGGCATTGTGTTCGCCAGTCTCTACAGCATCTTCTTGTTCGGCGACCACCTGGGCACCGCCGGCTGGACCGGCATGGTGCTGATCACCTTCTGCGGCATTGCCGCCTCCATCTTCCGCGCCCGCGGGGCCACACAGCCGGCCCCCGCTCCGGCTTCGGCGCCGGGCACCGACATGCCCTCCAGCAACCACTGAGACCTCAGCCCGCCTTCCCCGCTGCACACCAGCGGATACAGCGCCGGGCCTGCAGGCTGTCGCACAATGCAGCATCGTCGTTTGCACTGTGCCACCGCCCATGACCTACACCACCCTCATCACCACCGCCCAGCTCCAGGCCCTGCAGGCCCAAGGCCAGCCGCTGATGGTGTTTGATTGCAGCTTCGACCTGGCCCAGCCCGCCGCCGGCCGCCAGCAGTATCTGCAAGCCCATATCCCCGGCGCCGTTTTTGCGGACCTGGACCAGGCCCTCAGCGCCAAGCACGGACTGCCGGACCGCAACGGCAATGTGGCCGTGGAGCAAAGCGGCAAGCCCGCCTCCGGTGGCCGCCACCCCCTTCCCAGCCGAGAACGCTTTGCCACCTGGCTGTCCAGTGTGGGATTTGCCAACGGCATGCAGGCCGTGGTGTACGACCGCAACGGCGCCAACTACTGCGGCCGCCTGTGGTGGATGCTGAAGTGGGCAGGCCACGATGCCGTGGCCGTGCTGGACGGAGGCCTGCAGCACTGGCAAGCCGCAGGCCTGCCCGTGGCCGAAGGGGAGGAGCCCAACCGCTTCCAGAGCAATTTCGAGCTGCGCCCGCCGCTGCGCACGCTGAGCACCGCCGCCGACGTGCTGCGTGACCTGGGCCAGCCCGCCGTGCAAACCGTGATCGACGCCCGTGCCCCGGCCCGCTACCGCGGCGAAGTGGAACCGCTGGACCCGGTGGCCGGCCACATCCCCGGCGCACTGAACCGCCCGTTCACCAGCAATATCGCAGCCGACGGCCGCTTCAAGCCCAAGGACCTGCTGCGCGCCGAGTTCGACGAACTGCTGCAAGGCCGAGACCCCGCCAGCGTGGTCCACCAGTGCGGCAGCGGCGTCAGCGCCCTGCCCAATCTGATTGCCATGGAAGTGGCTGGCTACGCCCCCACCCGGCTGTTCGCCGGCAGCTGGAGCGAATGGTGCTCCGACCCCAGCCGCCCGGTGGAGCGCGGCTGACACAACGCCCTGAAAGCCGCCACGGAACTGGCTCGGCAGCGAGGCCTGCATAGGCCCGTGACGCAGGGGCGCTGCGGATGTGGTCGAGCGGTGCGGGAGCGGCCTGGCCCGCCTTGCCATCACACGCGTCAGCCCATCTGGAGCGGCTCGCCCCGTGGAACCGGGGCGAAGGGACAGGGCTTCGTGCGAGGAATCCAGGCGACAGGAGCGAGCGCCTGTCAGGTGCAAAGCCGATTACGATGGCTGGCTGATTGCGCATCAAGCCCGGATTCGGGCTTGCTCATAACCAAGGAGACCACCATGTTCAGCCACATCATGCTCGGCACCAACGACCTGGATGCCGCCAAGAAGTTCTACGACGCCCTGCTGGGCACACTGGGCGCCAAGCCCGGGGTACTGGACCGCCACCGCCTGTTCTGGCGCCATGCGGGCGGCACGTTCAGCATGTCCCAACCCATCAATGGCGAGCCCGCGACCATCGGCAATGGCAGCACCTTTGGCTTTGCCGCCGAATCCATTGAACAGGCCAGTGCCGCCCATGCCGCCGGCATTGCAGCGGGGGGCGTGACCTGCGAAGACCCACCCGGCTGGCGCGGGGAAGGCAAAGGCGCCATGTACCTGGCCTATCTGCGCGATCCGGACGGCAACAAGGTCTGCCTGCTGCACCGTCCACCCAAGGCCTGACGCCGCCGCCCTGCCTGGCCTTGCGCACCACGGCCACCTGGGCCGTCAGATGCGTCCCTGCGCAGGGAGGTTGATGGCAAGATAGTGCTTGACCACCGGCGGTTCGCTGCCGCTGTGGTACTGCAGCACATCGGCCTGGACATCGGCATCGTGGTGCGTGACGCGCTGGTGCTGTCGCAGGTGCTCGGCCCAGGACTCGACCTGGAACCACTCGACCAGGGTGTTGTGCGCCGCGGCATCCTGCACCACGCCCCAGGCGTAGGCGCCATCGCGGCGGCGCTCGGCAGACAGCCGGGCCAGCGCCTTCAAGAAGGCGGCCTGCTGGGCATGCTCCACGTGGTAGGTGATCTGGATCATCACCGGCCCCCGGTCGTGGTCCACTTCGACCTCTGTCAGCGGCTCGGGCCAGTGGTTGGACGGAACAAGATCCGCCTCCCCTTGAGGCAGCTTGATGCGGTGCGCAACCAGGCCCATCACGACGAGTCCGGCCGCACCGGCCAGCAAGGTGTAGGGCACGCCGATGGCCTTGGCCGTAAAGCCCCAGGCCAGGCTGCCAAAAGTCATGGCACCGTTGAAGACCGTCAGATACACGGCCAGTGCGCGGCCACGCACCCAGTTGGGCAGGATGGCCTGTGCCACGCCGTTGAGCGTGGTCAGCGCCGTGATCCAGGCGTTGCCCAGCAACAGCAAGGCGACCGCTGCCGCCCATTGCGCAGGGCCGGTGGACAGGAACGCCATGACCGCCGCCGTGACACAGGCCGAGAGCAGCAGCAGGCCGTCGGACGAGAACTGGGCGCGCAGCTTGGGCAGCAGGAAGGCACCGCCGATGGCGCCCACACCGACCGCCCCCAGCAAGATGCCGTAAAAGCCCGCGCCGCCGCCCAGCAGCTGGCGCGCCACCAGCGGCAGCAGCGCCCAGACCGAACTGGCGAGCGCGAAGAACAGGAATGCGCGCAGCAGCACGACATGCAGCTCGTGGCTGGCGCGGGCATAGCGCAACCCCGCGCGGAAGGCACCCGCAAAGCGCTCGGTCAGGTCGTCCTGCCCGGACTTGGGACGCGGCCACCACAACAGAGCGGCCACCACGAACACATAGCTGATGACATCCACGCCATAGGCGACGGAAGCGCCCAGGCCCGCCAGCACCATGCCCCCCAGCGCAGGGCCCACGGCGCGCGAGATGTTGATGCCCAGCGAGTTCAGTGCGACCGCCGATTTCAGGTCTTTCTTCCCCACCAGCTCCGGCACGATGGCCTGCCAGGTCGGCCCCATCAGCGCCGCGCCAATGCCGCCCAGAAACGTGAACGCCACCAGCGAGAACACGGTCTGCATGCCCAGCGCGGACAAGGTCATCAGCGCAATGCTGACGCTGGCCAGCAGCAGCTGGATGCAGATCAGAAACTTGCGGCGGTCCAGAATGTCCGACAACACACCAGCCGGAATCGCCAGCAGAAACGCCGGGGCCGACGCGGCCGCCTGCACCAGTGCCACGGCCGTGGGTGAAGGTGACAGGTCGGTCATGATCCACGAGCTGGCCACATCGCGCACAAAGCTGCCGGTGTTGCCAATGACGGTGGCCACCCACAGCACGGCAAACAGCTTTTGCCGCAACGGCGCAAAGCTGCTGTCACTGACCGCTGGCGGTGTGGGGCTGGGAGGAATGGAAGCGTTCATGGTTGCGTGTGCAGAGGCAGCCCGGTGGGCGGCACCATGCCGTCCGCCAGACCTGAATGTGGATAAAAGGAATGGGGCACGCCAAGGCGCTTCGCTCCCGCCGCGGCTGCGCCATCGGGCCGCAGCACCAGGCCTGCCATGCGCGTGGGCGCGAAGCCTTGCCACACGACCCCTGCTGGCGCCGGTGGCGACCCCAAGTGCTGCACGCCCTCCGCAGGCCCCGCCCTATGGGCTGGGAGGTCGGCACAACAGGTTTCCGAACTGTTCATCGCCCCTCCCGGCCCGGCGGGCCATGCAGAAAACCGAAGCCGACACCGGCCAGCGCCGGCACGGCACATCTGGTCAAAGCCAGCAGGAACACCCCAGCGCCCCGAAGAAGCTCTTGGGGTCGGAGGTGGGTACGTCCGATGCCCAGGAATTCGCGTGCTGGTGCCCGTGCATGCCGCAGCTGGTGCCGCAGCCACAGGCGGCGGCCATCTGGCGGTAGCGCGCGGGGTTCAGTGAGTTCTGGCCCGCGCCCTCCGGGTCGCCCCAGGCCGCAAACCCACCATAGCGGCGCACCGGCGACCAGTCGGGCATGGCCGGGGGAACCGGGTTGTCATCGTGCTGCTGGAAGTTGCCCGCGCCATACACCACACGCCCGCCCACCACCGTCATGTCGGACACCAGGAAAGAAATCTCGTCCTCCGCCACCTGGAAGTAATCCTTGTCCGGCACGATCAGGTCCGCAAAATGGCCCACCTGGATGCGGCCGCGCTGGTCCACCTCGTTGCTGAACCAGGCCACGTTCTCGGTCCACATGCGCAGGGCGGTTTCGCGATCGAGCAGATTGCGCTGGGGGTACATCGGGGTGCCGCCCACCGTCTTTCCGGTGACCATCCACGACAGCGACACCCAGGGGTTGTACGAAGCCACCCGCGTCGCGTCGGTCCCGGCGGACACCTTGACGCCTTTTTCCAGAATCTTCTTGATGGGCGGCGTGGCTTCGGCGGCCCGGGCGCCGTAGCGCTCGATGAAGTATTCGCCCTGGTAGGCCATGCGGTGCTGCACGGCAACGCCACCGCCCAGCGCCGCAATGCGGTCTATGGACCGGTCCGAAATGGTTTCGGCATGGTCGAAGAACCAGTTCAGGCCGTTGATCGGCGACTCCTGGTGCACCTTCTCGAACACGTCGAGCGCACGGCTGATGGTCTCGTCATAGGTGGCATGCAGGCGCCACGGCCAGCGGTTCTGCACCAGGATGCGCACCACCTCTTCCAGCTCGCCTTCCATGTTAGGCGGCATGTCGGGCCGGGGCTGGCGGAAGTCTTCAAAATCCGCGGCCGAATACACCAGCATTTCGCCCGCACCGTTGTGGCGGAAGTAGTCGTTGCCCTGCTTGTAGCGAACGCTCTGCGTCCACTGCAAAAAGTCCTCTTTCTCTTTCTTGGGCTTCTGCGTGAACAGGTTGTAGGCCAGACGCACGGTGATCAGACCGTCCTTGTCGAGCTGTTCGATGACGCGGTAATCGTCGGGGTAGTTCTGCGAGCCCCCTCCGGCATCGATCACCCCCGTCACACCCAGACGGTTCAGCTCGCGCATGAAGTGGCGCGTGGAGTTGAGCTGGTAGTCGAACGGCAGCTTGGGCCCCAGCGCCAGCGTGCTGTAGAGGATGGTGGCATTGGGTTTGGCCAGCAGCAGACCCAGGGGGTTGCCGTTGGCGTCGCGCACGATTTCGCCGCCCGGCGGCTCGGGCGTGTCCCGGGTGTAGCCCACGGCACGCAATGCGGCAGCGTTCAGCAGCGCGCGGTCATACAGGTGCAGCAGAAACACCGGCGTGTCGGGGGCCACCGCATTGATTTCCGCCAGCGTAGGCAAACGTTTTTCTGCAAACTGGTGCTCGGTGAAACCGCCGACCACCCGCACCCATTGCGGCGCGGGCGTGTTGGCGACCTGGGCCTTGAGCATGGCCATGGCATCGGCCAGCGAACGCACGCCGTCCCAGCGCAGCTCCAGGTTGTAGTTCAGGCCGCCACGGATTACATGCGTGTGGTTGTCGCAAAGCCCGGGCAGCACGCTGCGTTGCTGCAGGTCGATCTTGCGCGTGCCGCTGCCTGCCAGGGCCAGCACTTCGGCATCCGTGCCCACCGCGGTGAACTTGCCATCCTTGACGGCCACGGCCTGGGCAACGGGCTGGCCCTTGTTCAGCGTGGTGATCCGCCCGCTGTGAAAGATGACGTCGGGGGGGCTGTAGGGCATGGCGGGTCCTTGCGAAGAATGGGGGAGCGAACGACAACCCAGCATACCGCCTGCCGCCAGGCCTGCTGCGGAGGTGATGACTGTGCGGCGCGTGGGCATGAAAGGGAATGGATCAGGAATCTGGGTGGGCGTCGTGCGGCGGGGCAGTGGCCGTCGGTCGGCTTTTACCGGGCAGCTGCCCCAGGACATGGTCATCGGCCTGGCATGCGGTGCATGCCGTACCGAACGCCGTGCCCGCCAGCAGTTGCTTGCCTATGGGCACGATCTGCTCGCCCAGCAAAATCCCCAGCAGACCGACCAGGGCCACCAAGGGCGGTGCAGGCGAGCGGACCTGAAGCAGGCTGTAGACCACGCCGACCAGCAGACCTGCTGCCAGCGAGAGCACATAGAGTTTCATGGAGGGGCCTCCCTGCACCCAGCCCGGGCCGGTGCGGATGGGAATCGGTGTCCTGCACCCTGGAGGGTGCAGGGAGCAGGCGGAGATGGTGGTAGCGCAGCAACGGCTGCGGGCTCAGGACTGTGCGGGGTTGGGGCCGATGGTGCCGCCATGCTGCACGCGCTCCGGCGCCTTGTGCACCATGGTGTAGCAGTAATCCACGCCCATGCCGTAGGCCCCGGAGTGTTCACGCACGATGTCCATCACGGCGTTGTAGGTGTCACGCTTGGCCCAGTCACGCTGCCACTCCAGCAGCACCTGCTGCCAGGTCACCGGCACCACGCCCGCTTGCACCATGCGCTGCATGGCGTAGTTGTGTGCATCCAGCGATGTGCCGCCCGACGCATCGGCCACCATGTAGATCTCGTAGCCCGCATCGTGCATGGCCGACAGCGCAAAGGTGTTGTTGCAGACCTCGGTCCACAGGCCCGAGACGATGATTTTCTTGTGCCCCTTGGCCACATTGGCGGCCAGTGCATCGCGCACATTCTGGTCGTCCCAGGAATTCATGGAGCTGCGCTCGAACAGCGGGTGGTCGGGGAACACGCTCAGCAGCTCCGGATAGGTGTGGCCGGAGAAGCTTTCTGTCTCCACCGTGGTGAGGGTCACGGGAATATGGAACACCTTGGCCGCCTTGGCCAGGCCCACCACATTGTTTTTCAGCGTCTGGCGGTCGATGGACTGCACACCAAATGCCATTTGCGGCTGCTGATCGATGAAGATGAGCTGGCTGTTTTGCGGGGTCAGAACTTCCAGGTAATTGCGATGGGACATGGCAAGGCCTTCCGGGTTGAGGGATTCAGGGTTGAAGGAAAAAAGAGCGGCGAAAGCGCAGGCGCCAGGGCTGTGGCTAGGGCAGCGGGGCGGCGTCAACCAGCACGACTTCGGTGTCTTCGCTGGCAGTGATCCGGATGCGGGTTTCGCCATGGATGGCCGCGCCATCCTGCTGGCGCAAGTCCACGCCGTTGACGGAGGCTGCCCCCGTGGCCAGTACCAGATAGCCATAGCGGTCGGCATGGGCAAAGTGGTATTCCACGCTGTCCCCGGCCTGGATGGTGGCGCCCAGCACACGCGCATCGGTGCGCAGTGGCAGCACATCGTGGTCGCCCGCCATGCCACTGGCCAGCGTGACAAATGCCCCCGCACGGTCGCCCTTGGGGAAGGCCTGGCTACCCCAGCTCGGCTTCTCGCCCCGGCGGTCGGGAATGATCCAGATCTGGAAGATGCGGGTGACACCCGGCTCCAGGTTGTACTCGGCGTGGGTGATGCCGCTGCCGGCACTCATGACCTGCACATCCCCCGCCGGCGTGCGTCCTTTGTTGCCCAGGTTGTCTTCGTGCGTGATGGCACCTTGGCGCACATAGGTGATGATTTCCATGTCACCGTGCGAATGCGGGGGAAAGCCGCTGCCAAGCTGGATGGCATCGTCATTCCAGACCCGCAGACTGCCCCAGTGCATGCGCTTGGGGTCATGGTAGTCGGCAAACGAGAAATGGTGCTTGGCATCCAACCAGCCATGGTTGGCCCCGCCCAGGCTGTCCAACGATCGACGCTCAATCATGTGTCATCCTTTGCTGACGCGATGGTGGAGCAAAGTCTAGTTGCCCGGCATGTGCAGTGAGATGACAGCTATCGAATATCTGGCTTTCACTTTTCGATACCCTATCCAGAGGCCTGCAGTCTTACAGTGCGTCGGCCTACAGCGACTTACCACCCCATGAAAAAACTGCCGGATCTGGAAGCCTGGGCCATCTTTGCCAAGGTGGCTGAAACGGGTTCATTCGCGCGCACGGCGCAAGAGCTGTCGCTGTCGCAGGCCACGGTGTCCAAAGCGATCTCCCGGCTGGAGAGCCGCCTCAAGACCATGCTGCTGCACCGCACCTCGCGGCGTGTGGCGCTGACCGATGCCGGCCAGGCCGCACTGGAGCGCGCCACCCGCATCCTGCAGGAAGGTGAATCGGTGGAAACCGAAGTCATGGACCATGCCACCAGCCTGCGCGGGCAGGTGCGTGTGGCAGCCCCCATGACATTCGGCATCTCGCGGCTGGCCCCTCTGCTGCCGGGCTTCATGCTGCAGCATCCGGACGTGGATCTGCAGGTCCAGTTCAGCGATGCCCAGGTGGACCTGATTGCCGAACGCTTTGACCTGGCACTGCGCATTGCCAACCTGGAAGATTCCAGCCTGCTGGCCCGCCGGCTGTGCCGGGTGCGGCTGCTGCTGGTCGGTGCGCCGGCGTACTTTCAGCGCCATGGCCACCCCCGGCATCCCAGCGACCTGCGGCAGCACCGCGCCCTGCATTACGGCCACACGCCCCATGGTGCGCCCTGGCACTTCCGCCATGCGCAGCAGGGCGAATTCACCCAGGTCGTGCATGCCCAGTTGCACGCCAACAATGCCGAGGCGCTGACCCCCGCCCTGCTGGCAGGCATGGGACTGGCACTGCAACCGGCATTCCTGGTCTGGCCGCTGCTGCAGTCAGGTCAGTTGCAAGTGGCGATGGAAGACTGGCAGGCCGACCCGATCGCGCTGCACATCCTCACGCCACCGGGACGCATCCGCCCAGCGCGGGTGCAGGCGTTCATCGACTATGTCGCAACCTGCCTGCCGAACGAGCCCTGGGCGGAGCGGCAATAGGCCACAGCCCTTGCGGTGGCAGGAACGCACAGCCGGACGGCGTCCGGACCGGGCGGCGACCTGCCCGGGTTTTCAGGCTTTTTCAATTTTCAACGCGGCTTCGTCCAGGATCGCTGCGATGGCCGCCACCTGGGCGTCGGTCAACGGCGCCGCTGGCACGCCGGGCTGGCCGTGGGTCTTCAGGCGCAGCGCCGTCTTGAAGTTTTCCACGGCACGCACCAGGCCGGCCGGGCGCTGGCGGGCTTCGCGGTCCTTGCCGTGGGCCAGACGGGCCAGCAGCTGCTGCAGCGCGCCATCTTGCTCCTGCAGCGCGGCCTGGCCTTCCGGCGTGACGGCGTAGCGCTTGCGGCCGCCTTCCACTTCGGTGGCGGTCGCATGGCCCATGTCGACCAGATAGCTCAGGGTGGGGTAGATGGTGCCGGGGCTGGGCTGGTAGTCGCCACCGACCAGCTCGCCAATGGCGCGGATCACGTCATAGCCGTGGCTGGGTTGCTGGGCGATCAGGTGCAGGGCGATGAGCTTGAGACCGCCGGCCTCGAACATGCGCTCGCGGCGGTGGCGTTCCGCGCCCGGGCCATGCTGCGGGCCGCCATGGCCATGTTCGCGGCCGTGTCCTCGGCCGCCTTCGCCGCCGTCATGGTGCATGCCGCGCGGGCTGTGGAAAGCGTGGTGGGGATGGTGGTGATGGGGATGCATGGTGAATTCCTCGGTTAAGATGCATCTAAGATATATCTTTAAAACAAAGATTTCAAGGCCCCTCGCACCACGGGCAGCGCAATTCACACCACTTTACGTCGCCCCTCTCGGCCCTCTTCCGCAGCCGGCACCAAGCAGGACTGCCGCTCTTTTGGTCTGTTCTTTTTGGCGGGACCAGCGCAGGCTGCTATCGAAATCAGGGCATCAGACGTGAAAAAGCCCGCAGCGGCGAACCGGTGCGGGCTTTCAGTATTGGACGATGACTCTTACGCGATCACCGTTTTACGGCAGAACGTCTCTGCAGCTGTCACTTGTATTTTTCTCGTCGGGTGCCCGACGTGCTGGCGTGAGATCAGCATTGTTTGCGCAAACAACGGAGCGAATTATAACCATGTTGCATATTTCATGCAAGTCATACCTGATTTTCTGTCTATGCTGGCGCTCCGCTGCTGCGCGCCAGCGTCTCAGGCCTCGGCCTTGAAACCCGTGCTGCGCACCACGGGGCCCCATTTGTCGAGGTCCCCTTTGAGCAACTGGGCAAATTCGGCCTGGGTGCTGGTGGTCACGCCAAACGCCATTTCGGCCAGGGCCTTCTGCACGGCCGGCTGGGCAAAGGCGCGGTTGGCGGCATCGTGCAGGCGGGCCGCCACCTCGGGCTTGGTGCCCTTGGGGGCCAGCAGACCGATCCACTCCTGGCTGGTCAGCTCCTTCATGCCCAGTTCGGCAAATGTCGGCACCTTGGGCAACTGGGCAATGCGCTGCGGGCTGGAGACCGCCAGCACGCGCAGCTTGGGGCTGGCGGCATGGGGCACGGCCTCGCTGACCACATTGAAGCTGGATGTCAGCTGGCCGCCCATGACGTCCTGCAGCGCCAGCGAACCGCCCTTGTACGGCACATGCAGATAGTCCACGCCTGCGCTGGCGGCAAACATGGCGCCCAGAAAGTGCGGCGTGGTACCGGCGCCGGGCGATCCGTAGCTGGCCTGCTGCGGGTGGGCCTTGAGCCACTGGCCAAATTCCTTGAGCGTGGTGACCGAAGCTGGCACCCCGGGGCCGATGTTCACGCTGTAGGGCACGGCGCAGAGGTTGGCCACCGGCACCAGGTCGCGCAGCGGCTGGTAGCTGAGCCTGTCGTAGACATGGGGGTAGATGGTGAGGATGGAGCCGGGTGTGACCAGCAGGGTCAGGCCATCGGCCTTGGCGTTCCTGGCCACATCCACCGCAATGCGCCCGCCGGCACCAGGACGGTTGTCCACCACCACGGTGGCGCCCAGTTCGGCCTGCAGATTCTGCGCCAGCTGGCGGGCCACAAAATCGGCCGCACCACCGGCGGCAAAGCCCACCACCAGACGCACCACATTGGACTGTGCCCAGGCCGTGGGTGCCAGCGGCAAGGCGGCTGGCAATGCAGCAGCGGCCAGGAATTGGCGACGAGAAAACATATTGAATATCCCTTGGAGTTTTGAATGGCGAGGCCTTGCAGGGAATATTCAAATTATTCAGATTTCAATAAATCAAATAGCACCCAGTGCAGACAGGTGGCTGATTTTGCTGAACAAATTACCTGCTTCATTCTCCATCACAGAAAATGCGCATAGGTATTTATCAGATTGATCAAATAATGCTTTTATGGTAGTCTATATAATCGTGCAGACTGTTTTTCAAATATGCACAAAACCTGCGCGCAAGCGGTTCTTTGCGACAGAACCCTGCGGCCTGCGCAGGCCAACCTGACCTGCTCCCCTGCCCCATTTCCGGGCAAACCCGTGCATCCCGGTCGGCCGCCCGTCTGCCCCATCCCGGGGCTGTGCATGCCTTCCGCCCTCGTCCCGGCAGCGTGCACCGGCAGTGCCGTGCGCAATACCGCAGCGCCCCACGCATGGGGACGGCCTGGGCCATACTCGGCCGCCACAGCGCATGGGCGCTTCAGCAAAGGAGACTGCGTGCAATCAGCAAGCGGCGAGTGGTTTGACGAGGCGTACTACCAGCGCTTTTACTTTGACAAGAAAACCAGCGTGATCGATCCCGAGCACGCGCGGCGGCTGGGGACGTTTGTCTGCTCGTACTTGGCGTATCTGCGCGTCCCCGTGCACCGCGTGCTGGATGTGGGCTGCGGCATCGGCCTGTGGCGGGATGCGGTGCAGCAGCATTTCCCTGGCGCCAGCTACCAGGGCGTGGAGTTCAGCCGCTATCTGTGCGAACGCTATGGCTGGGCCCAGGGCTCGGTGGTGGACTGGCAGCCGGCCGACGGCCAGCCATTTGATCTGGTGATCTGCCAGGGCGTGCTGCCCTATCTGAACCCAGCCGACCTCAAGAAGGCCCTGGCCAATCTAGGCCGTCTCACCCGCGGGGGCCTGTACATCGAGGCCGTGGCGCGCGAAGACTATGAGCGCGACATCATCGACGAAGAGCTGACCGACCCCCGCCTGTACCGCCACCGCGCCGAACTGTACCGCCGTGGCCTGCAGCCTTTTTGCAAGGAACTGGGCGGCGGCGTGTGGCTGAGCCGCCAGGCCGAACTGCCGCTGTTCGAGCTGGAATGCCTGGGCGGCTGAACGCTCCATTCCTTTCTTTCCCAGGCATGCACGCCCCCCCCCCGCGGTGGTGGCCTCTGCACTGCCCCATGCCCATGCGCGCCGGTGCGGCCCGCTTTGCGCGGACAATCGCGAGCGTGCCGTTTTCCTCTGACCCGTCCTCTTGCATGGCGTCCCCGCACGCCAGTCCCTCCGCCACCACGCCGCCGCTGGTGGCCCCCCATGCGGTCGCCCGCCTGCGCGACGCCCGACTGGCGCGCAGCACCCGACCGTTTCTGGCTCGGGGCGGCCCCAAGGGCGAACGCTGTGAGGGCTGCCGCCTGCGGCCCAGCCACTGCATCTGTGCGCTGCGCCCCGATCTGCCCACGCATGCCGGCTTTTGTCTGCTGATGCACGACGCCGAGCCGCTCAAGCCCAGCAACACCGGTTGGCTGATCGCCGATGTGGTGCAGTCCACCTGGGCCTTTGGCTGGGCGCGCACCGCCATCGATCCGGCCCTGGAGGCCCTGCTGGCCGACCCGCAGTGGCAGCCCTATGTGGTCTTCCCCAGCGAATATGTGCAACCGCCCGAACGCGCCGTGCAGGCACTGCCCCCCGCTCCATCGGCTCCGGTTTCCGGCCACACCGGCGAAGCCGCCAGTGCGGCTGCAGCCAGAAGGCCGCTGTTCATCCTGCTGGACGCCACCTGGCCCGAAGCGCGCAAGATGTTCCGCAAAAGCCCCTATCTGGATCGCTTTCCGGTGCTGGGGCTGCAGCCCGAGCAGATCAGCCGCTACCGCCTGCGCCGCTCCCAACGCGACGACCATTTCTGCACCAGCGAAGTGGCGGCCCTGTGCCTGGAGCTGAGCGGTCACCCGTACGACCAGCGCGCCGGCCAGGCACTGGAGGCGTATCTGGAGGTCTACACCCACCACTACCTGCAGGCCAAACACCAGTTGCCGGCCGATCTGCACAGCCCGGCGCACCGGCAGCTGCAGCAGTCCGTGGCACGGCAGCCCGGCTGAAGAGCCACGGCTGCCTGGGCATCCGCGGGCCGCGCACGCCGCTGCGGCGCCTGCCATCCATAGATGTGTGATTTCCCGGCAGCGTCGGCAGGCACACCCGAAGCGACGGCGCTGCCGGGGGCATAAGCATTCCACTGCAAGGCATGAAGCATCTGGAAGAATAGGCGCCCTCCCCCCAACTTCCTTTGAGAGGCGCTGCCGCGGTAGCGCCTCCTTTTTTTGCCATGCGTTCTGTGTTTGCCGGGGCTGTCGCCCTGCTGGCCCTGTCGGCCAGTGCCTTGTCTGTCCATGCCGCCCCGTCGGCCACCCTGCAGAAATGGCGCGACGGCGGCACCGTGGTGGTGGGCGTGCGCGAAAGCGCCTCTCCCATGGTCTATACGCTGGACGCCAACGAAACCTTCACCGGCTACCACCTGGAGCTGTGCCAGAAGGTGATCCATGCCATCGCGCCCAAGGCCCGGCTGAAGTACATGGTGCTGACGGCCCAGAACACCATGCCGTTGATCGACAACGGCACGGCCGACTTCAACTGCGCCAGCATGACCAACACCCTGCGCCGCCAGGAGCAGGTGGCCTTCGGTCTGACCACCTATGTGAGCGAGGTCCGCATGGCCGTGCCGGCCCATTCGCCCATCACCAGCTTTCAGCAGTTGAATGGCAAGAAAGTGGTTGCCACCACCGGCACCACGGCCGTGCAGATTCTGCGCAAGTACGCCGATGCACACGGCATCCAGTTCGACACCCGCATGGGCAAGGACCATTTTGAAAGCATGCTGCAACTCGAAGCCGGCCGCGTCGATGCCTTTGTGCTGGACGACAACCTGCTGGCGGGCGTGATCGCCCAGTCCAAGAACCCCCAGGGCTGGAAGATTGTGGGCGAGGTGATTGGCGCCGAGCCGATTGCCATCCAGTTCACCCGGCGCGACCCGGAAGTAAAAAAAGCCGTGGATGCCGCCTTGCGCCAGATGATGAAGAACGGTGAGATCCACCAGCTCTACGCCAAATGGTTCACCCAGCCGATCCCACCCAAGAACGTGAACCTGAACCTTCCCATGGGCGAGACACTCAAGCGCATGCTGGCCCAACCCGACGACACGCCGCTGGAACAGCTGCAGCTGCCGCTGGCACACTGACAGCGCGCTTGTTCCTGGGTTCGATGGCACGAACCTTTGGAACGACAAGTCCATGCCTGCGCCAACGCCGGACGCAGGCCATACCCCAGGGTGCCGACGCAGGGCCCGGGTCTGGGACCCAAGCAGGGCCCAGGCGGCCGAGCGATCTCTTGCGGCACAGCCACTTGCAAGCACATCTTGCGAGAATGTCTCGTTTGTCACATTGCGTACAGTCCAGCGACATTGCCCGGGAGCTGCCGCTAGAATGCGCCCACCCCTGCGGGCTGTGCCGGATACCGGACAGCGGAACTTCAGGGCTGCGCATGCACTCAGTCTGCATGCCGTGAAAGCCTCCTGGCGCGCTCCGCCCAGGCCCCGCTTTCGCTGTGGGATGTTCATCCGCTGCCGCTGCGCGGGAAGACGGACAGGTCCAGATTGTCTGCCCCTGGGTACGGAACATGCTGCACCAGGACCCCCACACCTTGTTTGAGGCGCCGCGTCCCTGGCGCCACGCTGCAGTCCATGGCACGCATTGCGCAGGATTGCACTTTGTCTGTTTGCACACCGGGCCCGGAGCCCGATCCGAGGAGGTGCCGCGTTTTGCCCCAGAACCCCTTGAAGCTGGCCTACAACCCCGCACTGGATGGACTGCGTGCGGTCGCCATCCTGCTGGTCATCCTGTCCCACGCCCATGCGCCCATGTTTGACGGCGCATTCTTTGGCGTGGACCTGTTCTTCGTGCTCAGCGGCTATCTGATCACCTCGCTGCTGCTCAAGGAAATACAGGCCACGGGCCGCATTGACTTCTGGGAGTTCTACCGCCGGCGCTTTTACCGTCTGATGCCCCCGCTGGCCGTATTTCTGGCCGCCTACGCGCTGCTGGCCCCCCTGGTCTGGCCCGATCTGGAGGATGTGTACAGCGATGCCCTGGTGTCTCTGCTGTACCTGGCCGACTACGGCATTGCCTTCTTCGACAGCCCGGACACGCTGCTGCACATGTGGTCGCTGTCGGTGGAAGAACATTTCTATCTGGTCTGGCCCATCGCCCTGCTGTGGCTGGCCCGCCGCAGCAGCCCGGGCACGCTGTGGCGTGCGATTGCGGCCCTGTTCGTGCTGGGCTGGGCCTGGCGCGTGCTGTGGGTGCTGCTGGGTCAGGAGTTCTATGCGGTGTTCTTCCGCTTTGACACCCGCACCACCGGGCTGCTGCTGGGCAGCTTGCTGGCGGCCCTGGTGCTGGACCGCCACCCGCTGCTGGATCGCCTGCAGCAGCACTTGCCGCGCCTGATGTGGATTCCGCTGGCCGTGCCGCTGCTGATGGCCATGGAATGGGGCGATATGGGCCCCATGGTATGGGGACTGACGGTGGTGGAAATGGCCGCTCTGGTGGTGCTGGTGGCCGTGCTGCCCGGCCAGGGACTGGTCTATGAGATGCTGTCCGCGCCCTGGCTGGTCTACATCGGCAAGCTGTCCTACGGCATCTACCTGTGGCACTACCCGGTGGTGCGCTGGCTGCGTGCGGAATTCGCCTGGCCGGTCACCGTGCTGCTGGGTTTTGTCATCTCCACGGCCCTGGCCGCCCTGTCGTTCTACACCATCGAGCGCTGGGCACTGCGCCGCCGCGATGCCGTACCCCAAGGTCACCCACAGACGGCTGCCGACGCGGGCAAGGTGGAGGCAGCCAACATGGAAACCGCTCCACGCGGCCGCTGACCGCGCCCCTTCACCGGCCAGGAACCGGGAAGCAGATAACACAAAGGCAGTCTTTCTTGCGAAAGCTGCCTTTTTTCATGGGGCGTTGACCCGTTTGCGCCAGCCCTGGGGCAGATGCGGCCTCCCACACGGGAGGGAGACTGGCCTCCAGCCCTGGCTACCGGGCAAGGGCAGCGCCGCAGCAAGGCCGTGTCCCCTGCCCACCTGTGCACCGCGGTGCACAGGTGGGCAGGGGACACGCAGCGCCAGCGCTACAGGCACTGCACCACCTCACGCAGGTGCAGTGCCGTTGGCACAGCCCTTGAGCATGGTGTAGAGCCTTTCCTTGATCAGCAGCTTTTCCTTTTTGAGCTTTTCAATCTGGGTGTGCAGACTGGGCGTACGCCGGTCTTCCAGGTTCTTGATCTCATGGTCCAGCGCATTGTGCTGTTCGAAGAGGCGGCTGAAATGGCGGTCGTTGGCGCGCATGTCCGCAATCTGTTCGCGAAACTCAGGAAACATCATCACTCCTTTGCTTGGGTCGGCGAGAGGGGGGTGGTGTGCAGGCCCGGGTGCATTCCAAGGACAGACTGACCTGGGCTGCCGTTTCATCTTACCCAGCAATCGCCGCCCCGGCAGCCCATTCCCGAGGTGCGGCCGGGGTGGTTGATACAACACAAAACACTTTCAAATCATCCACTTGCACCGACTGCAGGTGACCCAACCGCTATCCGTGTGCACGCCCGCCCCAGGAGCACACCCTGGGCGGAATTCCCCGCAGTACACCACCAGCCAGATGCCGCAGGCGTGGCACCACGCGCCAGGCAGCGCAGCGCGGGCATGCACCCGACTGCGGTACCACGTCCTTGCGAGGGCTTGTGAGAACGGGCGATGCCGGGCCGTGCTTAGAAGCCCGCGCCGGGCTGGGCCAGGTAGACCTTTTCCTCGGCCGTGCTCGCCCGTCCCAGAATGGGATTGCGGTGGGGAAAACGGCCAAAGCGTTCAATGACGTCGCGGTGGCGGTGGGCGTAATCGGCGGTGACGGCAAAGAAATCGCGCGTGGCGGGCCCCGCCTCCTGCGCCAGCTGCTCAAAGGCCACCACGCTGTGCTGCTGCATGGCCAGGTCCTCGGCATGCTCCAGCGGCAGGTAGAAAAAGATGCGCGCCACCGGTGGAATGCTGTCGTCGGTGTCATGGCCCTGGGCAATGCCCTCCAGCGCCAGCTGCAAGGCCAGCGGATCGCCGGCAAAGCTCTTGGGCGTGCCACGGTGGGCGTTGCGCATGAACTGGTCCAGCACAATGATCACCGCCAGCCGCCCCAGCGGGGTGGCGGCATCGCCGTTCAGGCGGCCGCTCAGGGCTTCCTGCATCACGGCGCCAAAGCGGTGGCGGATTTCCTCGTCCACGGCTTCATCCTTGCTGAACCACAGCTGCTTGCGCGCCAGTGCCGTGGCGTCGGTGGGCTGCTCGGCGCCCAGCCAGTACTCCAGCACCTGTGCCAGCCGGGGGTCCAGCGGCGGGTTGCCCACATGCAGGGTGAAAGCCATGTCCATATCCTTTCTTCGGTATCGGAGAGCATGCCGCCGGTCTGTGCGGCCGCACACCATGGTAGTACGTCCGCAATAGCGCCACGGCATGCCGCAGTACCGCACTGCACCAACGGTCTGGCCCGGATCGGTCTCCCGCCCATTGCACAATGGGCACCATGCAAGCCGCTCTCCCCATCCCGACCAGCTGGCTCCACGACGCCATCGCCCGCATCGAAGCCGACTACCAGCGCAGTGCCGACACCCACCTGATCCCGCTGAACCTGCCCGGCTTTGCCCTCTGCGGCATCGACCTGTATCTGAAGGACGAATCCACCCATCCCACCGGCAGCCTCAAACACCGGCTGGCGCGCTCGCTGTTTCTGTATGCGCTGTGCAATGGCTGGATACGCGAGGGCGCGACGATTGTGGAAGCCTCCAGCGGCTCCACTGCCGTCAGCGAGGCCTACTTTGCCCGGCTGCTGGATCTGCCGTTTGTGGCGGTCATGCCGCGCAGCACCTCGGCCGAGAAGGTGGCGCAGATCGAATTCCACGGCGGGCGCTGCCATTTCGTGGACAGCGCGGCCGAGGTCTATGACGCAGCCCGCACCATCGCGCACGACACCGGCGGCCACTACATGGACCAGTTCACCTATGCCGAGCGGGCCACCGACTGGCGCGGCAACAACAATATCGCGCAAAGCATGTTCAGCCAGATGCAACGCGAACGCCACCCGGTGCCGCGCTGGATTGTGGTGGGCGCAGGCACCGGCGGCACCAGCGCCACCATCGGCCGCTGGGTGCGCTACCAAAGCCTTTCCACGCAGGTCTGTGTGGCCGACCCCGAAGGCAGCGTGTTTTCCGCCTACCACCGCACCGGGGATGCCACGCTCACCGCCTGCGGATCGCGCATCGAAGGCATCGGCCGCCCGCGTGTGGAGCCCAGCTTCATTCCCTCGCTGGTGGACCGCATGGAAGAAGTGGACAACCTGGCATCCATCGCCGCCATGCAGTTGCTGGGCCAGTTGCTGGGGCGGCGCGTGGGCCCGTCCACCGGCACCAATCTGGTGGCCATGCTGCGCCTGGCCTGCGACATGCGCGACCGCGGTGAACAGGGCTCCATCCTGTCGCTGCTGTGCGATGCCGGCGAACGCTATCTGTGTACCTACCACGATGCGCAGTGGGTGCAGCAGCAACTGGGCGATGTGGCCCCGGCACTGGCCCGGCTGCAGCAGTTGCTGGACCGCCAGGGCCAGGTGCAGCGCTGGGTATGAGCGTGCGGCCCCCTCTTGCGCCGACCGCGCCGTCCCTGCCCCGCCGCCATGCACTGCGCACCTTGGGTGCACTGGGGTTGCTGGGAGGCACCGGCACGCTGCTGCCCCTGTCCAGTGCCTGGGCCCTGCCGGCCAGGACACTGGCTTTTCCGCGCGACTTTGGCAGCCACCCCGATCTGGGCACCGAATGGTGGTACATCACCGGCCATGTGCAGGCCGGCGGGCGACCCTGGGGTTTTCAGCTGACGTTCTTCCGCAGTCGGGTGGACGCGGCACAGGGCCTGCGTTCCGCCTTTGCCGCCCAGCAACTGCTGTTCGCCCATGTGGCGCTGTGTGATGTACAGGGCCAGGTGCTGCTGCACGACCAGCGCATGGCGCGCGCCGGCTTTGGCCTGGCCGAGGCGGCGCTGGACGACACGGCCGTGCACATCCAGGACTGGCGCCTGGCCCGCCAGCCTGTCCGCGGCCAGAGCGCCGCACAGGCCAGCCGCTACAGCGCCCGCCTGCAGGCCGCCGACTTTGCGCTGGAGCTGGAGCTGGCCACCACCCAGCCGGTGCTGCTGCAGGGCCGGGGCGGCCTGTCCCGCAAAGGCCCGCTGCCGGAGCAGGCCAGCTACTACTACAGCCAGCCCCAGCTGGCCGTGAGCGGCCACATCACCGTGCGCGGCCAGAAGCTGACCATCGACCCCGTGCCCGCCAACGCCACCGCGGCGCTGCACAACCGTGCCTGGCTGGACCACGAATGCAGCACGGCGCTGATGCACCCCGAGGCCGAAGGCTGGGACTGGATCGGCATGAACCTGGCCGACGGCAGCGCCCTCACTGCCTTTCACCTGCGCCGACACGATGGCTCGGCCCTGTGGAGCGGCGGCTCGCTGCGCGCACCCGGTGCCAGTCCGCAGGTGTTTGCCGACCAGGAGGTGCAGTTCACCCCGCTGGCCTGGTGGACCAGCCCGGCCAGCCAGGCCCGCTACCCCGTGCGCTGGCGCGTGGACACGCCCGGCCGGCGCTATGTGGTGCGCGCCCAGGTGGCCGCCCAGGAACTGGACAGCCGCGCCACCACCGGCGCCGTGTACTGGGAGGGGCTGAGCGATCTGCTGCAGCTGCCCCCCGGGGGCGATGCGCTGGACGACCAGCTGCCGCTGGTGGGCCGGGGCTACCTGGAAATGACGGGCTATGCCAGCCGGCTGAAGATGTAAGGGCCTGGACCAGTTCTCCGCTCAATGGAGACGGTAGCCACCCTCCCCCCGCCTTCGCGGCCCCCAGGGAGCTGGAACACTTCCCCCAAAAAACAAACGCCACGCACCCAGGTGCGTGGCGTGGTCCGAGCAAGACCCACAGGGCCTTTCAACAGGGTCTCAGCCCCTCACGCTGTCCCGTTTTTGCGGCGGGTCAGCCAGGCAATGATTTCACCCATGATGCCGCGGCGGAAGGCCAGCACGCAGATCACAAAAATCAGGCCGGTGACGATGGTCACCGATTCACCCAGCGTGGAGAACCACTCCACGCCGGTGAGCTTGGCCAGAAAGCTGCCGAAGTCGCCGATCTTGTTTTCCAGCGCCACCACCACGGCCGAGCCGACGATGGGGCCGGACAGCGTGCCCAGGCCGCCCATCAGCGTCATCAGGATCACGTGGCCGGAGGTCGTCCAGTGCGCGTCCGACAAGGTGGCAAAACCCAGCACCACGGTCTTGAGCGCACCGGCCAGGCCGGTCAGTGCGGCCGACAGCACAAAGGCCAGCAGCTTGAAGCGGTGCACGTCATAGCCCAGCGAGATGGCGCGCGGCTCGTTCTCCTTGATGGCCTTGAGCACCTGGCCGAACGGCGAATGCACGGTGCGCACGATCAGCAGGAAGGCCAGCGTCACGATCACCAGGGCCACGTAGTACATGGTCAGGTCGCTGGACAGGTCGATCACGCCAAACAGCTTGCCGCGCGGCACGCCTTGCAGGCCGTCCTCCCCACCCGTGAACTTGGCTTGCAGGAAGACGAAGAACAGCATCTGCGCCAGCGCCAGCGTGATCATGGAGAAATAGATGCCCTGGCGGCGGATGGCCAGCCAGCCGGCCACCAGACCGATGAAGGCCCCGGCCAGCGTGCCCAGGATCAGGCCCAGCTCGGGCGTGAACGCCCAGGCCTTGATGGAATAGCCGGCCACGTACGCCGCACCGCCCAGAAAGGCCGCGTGGCCGAAGGACAGCAGGCCGGTGTAGCCCAGCAGCAGGTTGAAGGCCGAGGCGAACAGTGCGAAGCACATCAGCTTCATCACGAACACCGGGTAGGCCCCGAAGAAGGGGGCCACGATCAGGCCCAGCAGCAGCAGGCCGTAGCCAGTAAAAGCGAGTTTCTTGGAGTTCATGTGGCTGGCCCCTGCTTACTTTTCTTTGCCGAACAGGCCGGCGGGGCGGATCAGGAGAACGATGACCATGATGAAGAACACCACGGTGGACGAAGCTTCGGGCCAGAAGACCTTGGTCAGGCCTTCGATCACGCCCAGGCCCAGACCGGTGAGGATGGAGCCCATGATGGAGCCCATGCCGCCAATCACCACCACGGCGAACACCACGATGATGAGGTTCTGCCCCATCAGCGGCGTGACCTGGTAGACCGGTGCGGCCAGCACGCCGGCAAAGGCGGCCAGGCCCACGCCGAAGGCGTAGGTCAGCGTGATCATCACCGGCACGTTGACGCCGAAGGCTTCCACCAGGCGCGGGTTTTCGGTGCCGGCGCGCAGGTAGGCGCCGATGCGTGTCTTTTCAATCACATACCAGGTGGCAACGCACACCACCAGCGAGGCCACCACCACCCAGGCGCGGTAGTTGGGCAGCATCATGAAGCCCAGGTCGGTGGCGCCGGTCAGGGCTTCGGGGGTGTCGTAACCCAGGCCCGAGACGCCGTAGACGGAGCGGAACACGCCTTCGATCAGCAGCGACAGCCCCAGCGTCAGCAGCAGGCCGTAGAGGTGGTCGAGCTTGTAGATCCAGCGCAGCAGGAACCGCTCGATGAACACACCGAACAGCCCGACCATGAACGGGGCCGCAATCAGCATGACCCAGTAGTTGATCTCGAAATAGTTCATGGCCATCCAGGTGACCATCGCCCCGAGCATGAACAACGCGCCGTGCGCAAAGTTGATCACGTTGAGCAGACCGAAGATCACGGCCAGGCCCAAGCTCAGGATCGCGTAAAACGAGCCGTTGACGAGCCCCAGCAACAGCTGGCTCATCAGGCCCGGCAATGACACACCGAAGATTTCCATGGGAAACGACACAAAAGGGAAAAGAGGGGGGATGCCCTGGTGGCGCCGGCCCCGCGCCCGCAGGGCACAGGACCGGACCGCAGCCTGGGTGCCTAGGCACTCAGGCGCGGCGGCTGCGGCTTATTTCCAGAGCGCACATTTGGTTTCGGCCTTGGTGGTCCACACCTGGTCGGCCGGCAGGGTCTGCAGCACTTTCAGATAGTCCCAGGGCTTGGTGGATTCCTTGGGCGCCTTCACTTCCACCAGGTACATGTTGTGGGCATAGGTACCGTCAGGACGGATGCGGCCCTTGGCGTAGAAGTCGTTCAGCTCCGTGCTCTTCAGGTAGGCCATGACCTTGTCCGGGTCGGTGGTCTTCACGGCCTGCACGGCCTTGAGGTAGTTCATCACCGCCGAGTAGTCGGCCGCCTGCACATCGGTGGGCATGCGCTTGGTCTTGGCTATGAACTTGCTGGCGAAAGCACGCGAGGCATCGTTCATGTCCCAGTACCAGCTGGTGGTGTGCAGCAGACCTTCAGTGTTCTTCAGGCCCAGCGAGTGGATGTCGGTCAGGAACACCAGCAGACCGGCGGTCTTCATGGTCTTGTTGATGCCGAACTCGCGCGCCGCCTTGATGGCGTTGATGGTGTCACCGCCGGCATTGGCCAGGCCCAGGATGTGGGCCTTGGAGTTCTGCGCCTGCAGCAGGAAGCTGGAGAAGTCCGAGGCATTGAGCGGGTGCTTGACCGAGCCCAGCACCTTGCCGCCCTTGGCCAGCACCACCTTGGTGGTGTCGGCTTCCAGCGCCTGCCCGAAGGCATAGTCCGCCGTCAGGAAGAACCAGTCCTTGCCGCCCCGCTCCACCACCGCCGCGCCGGTGCCCTTGGCCAGGGCCACGGTGTCGTAGGCGTAGTGGATGGTGTAGGGATTGCACTGCTCGTTGGTCAGGGCCGAGGAGCCCGCGCCGTTGTTGATGTGCACGCGCTTCTTCTCGTTGGCCACCTGCGCCACCGCCAGGGCCGTGCCCGAGTTGGTGCCGCTCATGATCAGCGTGATGCCTTGCGTGTCCACCCACTCGCGCACCTTGGAGGCTGCGATGTCGGCCTTGTTCTGGTGGTCGGCGCTCATCAGCTCGATGGGCTGACCCAGCACCTTGCCGCCAAAGTCGTCGATGGCCATCTGCATGGCCAGCGCGCCGTTCTTGCCTTCCACGTCCGCGTACAGGCTGGACATGTCGGTCACGAAACCGATCTTGACCTTCTCCTGCGCAGCCGCGCCCACTGCCACACCTGCGGCGCACAGCGCCAATGCCAACTTACCGAGCTTGTGCTTCATCGCCTGTCTCCTCATAGGGGTCTACCGATCGAACACTGCGCCCGCTGCCGGACCGTCCTTCAGACGGCCCGGCGCGTGGGCCTTACTTCCAGAGAGCGCACTTGCTGTCTGCCTTGGTGGTCCACACCTGGTCGGCCGACAGCTTGGTGACCACCTTGTAGTAGTCCCAGGCTTCCTTGGATTCCTTGGGCGACTTGACCTGCATCAGGTACATGTCGTGGGCATAGCGGCCATCGGGACGGATCACGCCCTGGCCGTAGAAGTCCTTCAGCGGCGTGCTCTTGAGCGTGGCCATGACCTTGTCGGCATCGGTGGTGCCGGACTTTTCCAGGGCCTTCAGGTAGTTGGTGACGGCCGAGTAGTTGGCAGCCTGCACATCGGTGGGCATGCGCTTGGTCTTGGCCATGAACTTCTTGCCGAAGGCACGGGTTTCGTCGTTCAGGTTCCAGTCCCAGCTCGTGGTCAGCAGCAGGCCTTCGGTGTTTTTCAGGCCCAGCGAGTGGATGTCGGTCAGGAACACCAGCAGGCCGGCCATCTTCATGGTCTTGTTGATGCCGAACTCGCGCGCCGCCTTGATGGCGTTGATGGTGTCACCGCCGGCGTTGGCCAGACCCAGGATCTGGGCCTTGGAGTTCTGTGCCTGCAGCAGGAAGCTGGAGAAGTCCGAGGCGTTCAGCGGGTGGCGCACCTGGCCCAGCACCTGGCCGCCCTTGGCCTTGACCACGGCAGCGGTGTCGGCCTCCAGCGAGTGGCCGAAGGCATAGTCCGCCGTCAGGAAGAACCAGCTCTTGCCGCCGTTTTCCACTACGGCAGCGCCCGTACCCTTCGCCAGGGCCACAGTGTCGTAGGCGTAGTGCACGGTGTAGGGGGTGCACTGCTCGTTGGTCAGTGCCGAGGCACCGGCACCGTTGTTGATGTAGACGCGTTTTTTCTCGTTGGCCACCTTGGCCAGGGCCAGGGCCACGCCGGAATTGGTGCCTCCCAGCAGCATGGTCAGGTTCTGGGTGTCGATCCATTCGCGCGCCTTGGTGGCGGCAATGTCGGGCTTGTGCTGGTGGTCCTGGGTCAGCAGCTCGATGGGCTTGCCCAGCACCTTGCCGCCAAAGTCATCGATCGCCATCTGGATGGCGATGGCACCGTTCTTGCCGTCCACGTCCGCGTAGTTGCTGGACATGTCGGTGATGAAGCCGATCTTCACCTTCTCTTGCGCCTGGGCGTTCACACCCAGCAGGCCTGCAGCGGCCAGACCCAGAGCGAGGGCTTTCATCGAAAAATACTGCATGGTTTGCGGTCTCCTTGTATTTATGCTGATTTCAGGCTGCTCGGCACGCTTCACGCACTTGGCAGCTCTCTTTTTTACCTAGCCTCTTGCGGTGCAAGAAACACTCATACGCCCAGCAGCTCATTGAGCACGGACATCTTTTCCTGCAGTTGCGCAGATTCGAAACGTTCGACGATGGAGCCATGCTCCATGACATAGAAGCGGTCGGCCAGCGGTGCGGCAAAGCGGAAGTTCTGCTCCACCATCACCACCGTGTAGCCCTTGCTGCGCAGCATGGTGATCATGCGGGCCAGTGCCTGCACGATCACGGGCGCCAGCCCTTCCGAGATTTCATCGAGCAGCAGCAGCCGTGCACCGGTGCGCAGAATGCGGGCCACGGCTAGCATCTGCTGCTCGCCCCCCGACAGGCGCGTGCCCTGGCTGTGGCGGCGCTCGGCAAGGTTGGGGAACATCTCGTAGATTTCCTCCACGCTCATGCCTTTTTCGCCGGTCTTCAGCGGCGGCGGCAGCATCAGGTTCTCTTCGCACGACAGGCTGGAGAAAATGCCGCGCTCTTCGGGGCAGTAACCCACGCCCAGGTGGGCAATCTTGTGGGTGGGCAGGTGGATGGTTTCCTGGCCGTTGATCTTGATCGAGCCTTTGCGGCTGCCCGTCAGCCCCATCACGGCACGCATGGTGGAGGTGCGGCCCGCACCATTGCGGCCCAGCAGCGTCACCACTTCACCCGGCTGGACCACGATGTCCACACCGTGCAGCACATGGGATTCGCCGTACCAAGCTTCCAGGCCACGGATCTCCAGCGCCGGAGTTGTTGTGTTGTTCGTCATTGCATATCTCTTCAAAGCACCGCGCACCGGGCGCGGCGTGCACAACCGGCACGCGCCAGTTGCGTGGCGTCGAGCAAGGCACCTTCTGCCGCACAACGGCCGTCCCCTTGGGGGGAAGGCGCAAAGCGGCGCAGCATGGCAGCCATCAGTGCGCGCCCTGCAGTTGGCCGTCGGTGGTGCCCATATAGGCTTCCATCACTTGCGGATTCTTCGAGACCTCTTCATACGGACCTTCGGCCAGCACCGCACCGCGCTGCAGCACGGTGATGCGGTCGGCGATGGAGGAGATCACCTTCATGTTGTGCTCCACCATCAGGATGGTGCGGCCGGCCGAGACCTTCTTGATCAGCTGGGTGACGCGGTCCACGTCTTCGTGGCCCATGCCCTGGGTGGGCTCATCCAGCAGCATCAGCTCGGGCTCCATGGCCAGGGTGGTGGCGATTTCCAGCGCGCGCTTGCGGCCGTAAGGCAGGTTCACCGTCACTTCATCGGCCAGGTCTTCCAGGCCCACTTCGGTGAGCAGCTCCATGGCGCGGGTGTTGAGCTTGTCCAGCGACTTCTCGCTGCGCCAGAAATGGAATTCCGTGCCCAGCTGGCGTTGCAGGCCGATACGCACGTTCTCCATCAGCGTCAGGTGCGGGAACACCGCCGAAATCTGGAACGAGCGGATCACGCCGCGGCGTGCAATCTGCGCCGGCGCCTCGCCGGTAATGTCCACGCCGTTGAACTTGATGGTGCCCGAGGTGGGCACCAGAAACTTGGTCAGCAGGTTGAAACACGTGGTTTTGCCTGCCCCGTTGGGCCCGATCAGGGCATGAATGCTGCCGCGCTGAACGTCCAGATTGACGTTGCTCACGGCAGTGAAACCCTTGAACTCCTTGGTCAGGTTCCGGGTTTCGAGAATGACATCGCTCATCGCTGCAGTCCCACTTCAAGGTTGGGATAGTGCTGCTTGTGGCTTGTCTCCAGGCCGCACCATCCATGTTCTTATGTTGCAGCGCATCCTACGTAGGCCCCTCTGTGACCGCACTGGGGCTAATGCGTAAGACTTACAACCTAAGCACAAACCCTAGACAGCCAACGAATCCAAAATTCACTGCAAATACAAGGTGTTAGAAGAATATTCAAGCACCGATGGGACAACCGGCTCTGTCGCCCAGCCACAAGTTCGGCAGCTTTCTGTCAGTTAGCACAGCCCGGCGCAGCTTTCCTGCGCGCTGCGGGCATAAAAAAACGCTCCACCCAGGGAGCGTTTTGCACAGTGGAACCCGCAATGCGGACTGCAGGCCTTATTGCAAGGTCTCTTTGGACGTATCCGGCACGGCCAGCGGCAGCACGCCGATGCCCTCTTCCAGCAGTTCCAGCGCCTCGCGCGGTGTGGCCTGGCCGCGGATGCCGCGCTCCTCCACCTCGCCCCGGTGGATGCGCCGCGCCTCGTCGGCGAATTGGGCACCGACATCCTCGGTCTGCTGCACGATGCGGCGGCTCATCTGCAGCCAGGCCGCCTGCACGGCCCGCAGACGGTCTTCCGGGACAAGAGGTGTGGATGACGCCGCAGCAGCCGGCGCTGCCGGTGCGCCTGGCGTACTGGGGGCGGTGGCTGCGCCCAGGTTCAGGCGCGGGGCGCTGAGGCCTTTGTGGATGCGTACGCTGCTGCAGACGGGGCAGGCAATCAGATCCCGGGCCAGCTGGCTTTGGAAATCGTCTTCCGAGCCGAACCAGCCTTCGAACAGATGCCCTTGCTCGCAGCGCAGATCCAAGACCTTCATGTCGCCCTCCTCAGCACACGCAGGCCGGCTCAGGCCTGGGTGCGGCGGCGTTGTCCCAGATAGCGGTAGACAAAGCCTGGAAATGCCAGCGTCAGGAACAGCGCGCCGGTCACGGCATAGAACTCCCAGCCCTGCGGGTAGATCTGGCCTGCGCGCTTTTCCAGCGCCAGTGCCAGGCCACCGACCAGCAGGTACAGCAGGAACAGTTCCAGCAGTCGCCCCCAGAAGGGCTTGGCATGGCCACGGGCCACGGGGCCGGCCAGCAGCCAGCGTTCATTCAGAAAAGGCAAATTGGCTGCCACAAGGGCAGCCAATATCACGAGCCAGATAGAAGCAGTTTGGGTCACGCTTCGATTTTAAAGCCTCATGACGCCAGGGCGCGCACTATCGCATCGGCGCACAGGGACATCAGCGCGCTGGGGAAGATGCCCAGCAGCAGCACCAGGGCACCATTGACGGTCAGCACGGCACGCACGTCGAACGGAGCGGACACGCTGGTCGCGGTCAGCGGCTTGTCGAAGTACATGACCTTGACGACGCGCAGGTAGTAGAAGGCGCCGATCAGCGACATCACCACCGCGAACACGGCCAGACCGATGTACAGCGCCTGACCGGAAGCCACCAGGGCTTGCAGCACGGCCAGCTTGGCGTAGAAGCCCACCAGCGGAGGGATACCGGCCATGGAGAACAGGCAGGCGGCCATCACGCCGGCATACAGCGGGCTGCGCTGGTTCAGGCCAGCCAGGTCGGAGATTTCTTCGCTTTCGAAGCCTTCACGCGACAGCAGCAGGATCACGCCGAACGCAGCCAGGGTGGTCAGCACATAGGTCACCACATAGAACATGGCGGAGCTGTAGGCGCTTTCCACGTTGGCAGGGTTCACGTTGCCGTTGACCACGCCGGACAGCAGGCCCAGCAGCACAAAACCCATTTGCGCAATGGTCGAGTAGGCCAGCATGCGCTTGAGGTTGGTCTGCATGATGGCAGCCAGGTTACCCACCAGCAGCGACGCAATCGCCAGCACGGCCAGCATCTGCTGCCAGTCGATGGCCAGCGGCAGCAGGCCGTCCACCAGCAGACGCATCACCATGGCGAAAGCGGCCAGCTTGGGCGCGCCGCCGATCATGGCGGTGATGGCGGTGGGAGCGCCCTGGTACACGTCAGGCACCCACATGTGGAAAGGCACGGCACCCAGCTTGAATGCCAGGCCAGCCACGATGAACACCAGACCGAAGACCAGCACCTGGTGCTTGATCTGGCCGGAGTTGATGGCCTTGAAGACTTCACCAATGTCCAGCGAACCGGTGGCACCGTAGAGCATGGACATGCCGTACAGCAGGAAACCGGAAGCCATGGCACCCAGCACGAAGTACTTCATGGCCGCTTCGGTGGAAGTGGCATGGTCGCGGCGCAGCGCCACCAGCGCGTAGCTGGAGAGCGTCAGACATTCCAGGCCGAGGTAAATCAGCAGGAAGTTGTTGCCGGAAATCATGATGAACATGCCCAGCAGCGCGAACATGGACAGCGTGAAGAACTCGCCGCCTTGCAGCATGCCGCGGTCGCCCGCGTAGGGACGGCCGTAGACCAGGGTCACCATCATGGCGACAGTGGCGAAGCACTTGAGCCAGTTGCCCATGGCGTCGGAGACCACCATGTTGCCCCAGCCGTAGAAGGTATTGCCGCTGGAGGCATACATGGCCTGCATGACGGCGACCACGGCCAGCGTCAGCAAGGTCAGCACATAGGTCGCTGTACGGCGTGGGCTTTTGACACCCAGATCTACCAGGGCGATCACGCATCCCATGACTAGGAGCACGATCTCGGGGTAGATCGAAAGCCAGCTGATGTTGTCAATCATCTCGAATCTCTCAGTTCTGTCCTGTCAGGGGAGCTTGCTCTGTGCCACGTGCTGCAGCAGCTGCGCCACGGACACATCCATCACGTCCGTGAAGGGCTTGGGATAGATACCCATGTACAGCACGGCGACGGCCAGCACACCCAGCACCAGGAATTCGCGGCAGTTGATGTCCTGCAGTTCCTTCACATGGTCGTTGGCCACAGGGCCCAGGTAGACGCGCTTGTACATCCACAGGGTGTAGGCCGCACCAAACATCAGTGCCGTGGCAGCGCCCATGCCCACCCAGAAGTTGAACTTCACGGCAGCCAGGATCACCATCCACTCACCCACGAAACCGGCCGTGGCAGGCAGGCCGCAGTTGGCCATGGCAAACAGCAGGGCAAACGCAGCGAACTTGGGCATGGTGTTGACCACACCGCCGTACGCGGCGATTTCACGGGAGTGCACGCGGTCGTACAGCACGCCGATGCACAGGAACATGGCGCCCGACACAAAGCCGTGGGCAATCATCTGCACGATACCGCCGGCCACGCCCAGGTCGTTGAAGATGAAGAAGCCCAGGGTCACGAAACCCATGTGGGCCACGGACGAGTACGCCACCAGCTTCTTCATGTCCTTCTGGACCAGCGCCACCATGCCCACATAGATCACGGCCACCAGGGACAGGGTGATCATCAGCCAGGCCCATTCACGGGCGGCATCCGGAGCGATGGGCAGCGAGAAGCGCAGGAAACCATAGGCACCCAGCTTCAGCATGATGGCCGCCAGCACGGCAGAACCGCCGGTAGGCGCTTCCACGTGCACGTCGGGCAGCCAGGTGTGCACCGGCCACATCGGCACCTTCACGGCAAACGCAGCGAAGAAGGCAAAGAAGATCAGCGTCTGGGCCGTGCTGCCCAGCGGCAGCTGGTGCCAGGTCTGGATGTCAAAGCTGCCACCCGACTTGTTGTACAGGTAGATCAGCGCCACCAGGGTGAGCAGCGAGCCCATCAGGGTGTACAGGAAGAACTTGAACGCGGCGTAGATCTTGTTCGGACCACCCCAGATACCGATGATCAGGTACATCGGAATCAGCGTGGCTTCGAAGAACACGTAGAACAGCAGGCCGTCCAGTGCGCAGAACACGCCGACCATCAGACCCGACAGGATCAGGAACGCGCCCATGTACTGGTTCACGCGCTCGGTGATGTTCTCCCAGGAAGCGATCACCACGATCACCGTGATGAAGGCCGTCAGCGGCACGAACCAGAACGACAGGCCGTCCAGGCCCAGGTGGTAGTGGATATTGAAACGTTCAATCCACAGCGACTTTTCCACGAACTGCATGTTGGCAGTCGTCGCGTCAAAGCCGGACAGCAGCGGCAAGGTCACCAGCAGGCCGGCAATGGCCCCGATCAGGGCCAGCCAGCGCACGGCGCGGACCTGGCTTTCACGTCCCAGTGCCAGCAGCACGACACCAAAAAGAATCGGTGTCCAAATGGCAAGACTCAACAATCCCATTTTTCTACTTCCTTACTTGTTGAGCCACACGAAATAAGTCATGAGCAGGAAGATGCCCAGGATCATGACCAATGCATAGTGGTAGATATAGCCCGACTGGAACCAGCGGACCACCGAAGCGATCTTGCCCACCAGCTTCCAGGAACCGTTGACGACAACACCGTCGATCAAGGTTTGGTCACCCACCTTCCACAGACCGGTACCCAGGCAACGCGAGCCGCGTGCAAAGATGTTTTCGTAGACCCAGTCCACACCGTACTTGCCTTCCAGCACCTGGTACAGGCCGATCTTTTGCGAGAACGACTTGATGGCCGTGGGGATGGCAGGCATGACCATGTAGAACACATAGGACACCACCACACCGGCCAGAGCCAGCCAGAACGGCGCGGTCTGGAAACCGTGCAGTGCCATGGGCAGCCAGCCGTGGATGTCCGCGGCCAGTTCGGCCATGGCGTGGTGCTTGGTGCCGTCGACGTAGATCACGCCCTTGAAGAAGTCACCAAACAGCATGGGCATCAGTGCCATGGCACCGATCACCACCGACGGGATGGCCAGCAGGACCAGAGGACCGGTCACCACCCAGGGCGACTCGTGCGGCTTGGCATCGTGGCCATGGCCGTGGTGGTCGTCGTGGTGGTCATCATGGGCATGGTGGTCGTCATGGTGTGCATCGGGATTCTGGTCGTAGCGCTCCTTGCCGTGAAACACGATGAAGTACAGACGGAACGAATAGAAAGCCGTGATGAACACGCCGGCCAGCACCGCAAAGGTGGCGAAGCCAGCCGCGGGCAGGTGCGAAGCGTGCACCGCTTCGATGATGGCGTCCTTGGAGTAGAAACCCGAGAAGAACGGCGTACCGATCAGCGCCAGGTTGCCCAGCAGGAAGGTGATCCAGGTGATGGGCATGTACTTGCGCACGCCACCCATCCAGCGGATGTCCTGGTTGTGGTGCATGCCCATGATGACGGAGCCGGCACCCAGGAACAGCAGCGCCTTGAAGAACGCGTGCGTCATCAGGTGGAACGTGGCCACCGAGTAGGCCGACACGCCCAGGGCGATGGTCATGTAACCCAGCTGCGACAGCGTGGAGTACGCAATCACGCGCTTGATGTCGTTCTGGATGATGCCCAGGATACCCATGAACAGGGCCGTGATGGAGCCGATTACCAGGATGAAGTTCAGCGCGGTGTCCGACAGCTCATACAGCGGCGACATGCGCGAGACCATGAAGATACCGGCGGTCACCATGGTGGCCGCGTGGATCAGCGCGGAGATGGGGGTAGGACCTTCCATCGAATCCGGCAGCCAGGCATGCAGCGGGAACTGTGCCGACTTGCCCATCGCACCGATGAACAGGCAGATGGCCGTCACGGTCACCAGCAGCCAGGCCGTACCAGGCAGCAGCGTGTTCTGGATCTCGGGCAGCTTGGCGAAGATTTCCGAGTAGTTGAACGTGCCGGTGTAGGCAGCGATCAGGCCGATACCCAGGATGAAGCCGAAGTCACCAACGCGGTTGACCAGGAAGGCCTTCATGTTCGCGAAGATGGCCGATTCCTTCTTGAAGTAGAAACCGATCAGCAGATACGACACCAGACCCACGGCTTCCCAGCCGAAGAACAGCTGCAGCAGGTTGTTGCTCATCACGAGCATCAACATGGAGAAGGTGAACAGCGAGATGTAGGAGAAGAAACGGTTGTAGCCGTCGTCTTCCTCCATGTAGCCGATGGTGTAGATGTGCACCATCAGCGACACAAAGGTCACCACGCACATCATCATGGCCGTCAGGCTGTCGATCAGGAAGCCGATTTCCATCTTCAGGCTGCCCACCGTCATCCATTCGTAAATGGTCTGGTTGAATGTGGCGCCGTCGAAAACGACCGACTGGAACGTCATCGCGGAAAGCACGAATGCCACCAGCACACCCAAGATGGTGAGCGAACGGCTGGCACCGCGTCCGAACTTGTTGCCGCCAAAGGCTGTACCAAAGATACCGGCCAATGCGGAGCCCGCCAGCGGTGCCAAAGGCACCGCCAGGAGCATGGATGCAGAGAGGGTTTGACTCATTCTTCTGGACCTTGCTAAGACCGGCGACTCAACCCTTCAGGGTGTTGAGATCTTCCGCATTGATGCTGGACTTGTTGCGGAACAGCAGCACCAGGATGGCGAGGCCGATGGCCGATTCGGCTGCAGCCACAGTCAGGATGAAGAACACGAACACCTGGCCGTGCATGTCACCCAGGTAGTGGGAGAAGGCCACGAAGTTCATGTTCACCGACAGCAGCATCAGCTCGATGGCCATCAGCAGCACGATCAGGTTCTTGCGGTTCAGAAAGATCCCGACAACCGACAGCGCGAACAGCATCGCGCCCAAGGTCAGGAAATGTCCCAGTGTGAGCGTCATGCCTTCTTCTCCTCCACAACGGTTTCCTCCACAGGAGCCACAGGCGCCTGGGTGCTGGGCATCTTGACGATGGACAGACGGTCCTGGGCACGCACTCGCACCTGGTCGGAAACGCTGATTGCCTTGTTGTCTTTGCGCTTGCGCAGCGTCAGTGCAATGGCCGTGATCATGGCCACCAGCAGGATGACTGCCGCAATTTCAATCGGGTACAGGTACTCGGTGTACAGCAGCTTGCCCAGCGCCTGGGTGTTGGAATAGGGAATGACCTGACCGGCAGCATTCACCAGATCGGCCACGGGCTTGGGTTCATCCATGCCGCTGAAGCCACCCATCACCACCAGTGCCATTTCGAACGTGATGACCGCGCCGATCACGGCGGCCAGCGGGAAATGCCGCCAGAAGCCACGTCGTACGTCGTCGATGCGGATGTCCAGCATCATCACCACAAACAGGAACAGCACCAGCACCGCGCCCAGGTACACCAGCACCAGCGCGATAGCCAGGAATTCAGCCTTCAGCAGCAGCCAGATGGCGGAAGCCTGCGAGAAAGCCAGAATCAGATTGAGCACGGCGTGCACGGGGTTGCGCGCCGTAACCACTCGGAAGGCTGCAAACAGCAGCACTGCCGAGAAGAGATAGAAAAAACCAGTCTTGGCGTCCATGGATCGAATCTTCTTGGTTGATCAGGAGCCGCTTCAGCGGTACTTGGCATCGGCTGCCTTGGCAGCGGCGATGTCGGCTTCATAGCGGTCACCCACGGCCAGCAACATGTCCTTGGTGAAGTACAGGTCGCCACGCTTTTCGCCGTGGTATTCAAAGATCTGCGTTTCGACAATCGAGTCGACCGGGCAGCTCTCTTCGCAGAAACCGCAGAAGATGCACTTGGTCAGATCGATGTCGTAACGCGTGGTGCGACGCGAACCATCGTCACGCACATCCGATTCGATGGTGATGGCCATGGCCGGGCACACGGCTTCGCACAGCTTGCAGGCAATGCAGCGCTCTTCGCCGTTTTCATAACGGCGCAGGGCGTGCAGGCCACGGAAGCGTGGCGACAGCGGCGTCTTTTCCTCGGGGAACTGAATGGTCACGCGGCGCGAAAATGCGTAGCGGCCCGTCAGAACCATGCCCTTGGCCAGTTCCCAGAGCATGAAGCTCTTGAGAAAGTCCTTCAAGGAGAATGGGGTTGCAGCAACAGCAGACATTGTTCGTATCCCGCCTTAATTCCAGATGTTCCACGGCGAGTGCAGCCAAGCACCCACAAGCACCAGCCACACCAGGGTGACAGGGATAAAGATCTTCCAGCCCAGACGCATGATCTGGTCATAACGGAAGCGCGGGAACGTTGCACGGATCCAGATGAAGCACGACACCACCAGGAACGTCTTGATCGCCAGCCAGATCCAGCCGGGGATGAAGCCCAGGAAGTCGAACGGAGGCAGCCATCCGCCCAGGAACATGATCACGGCCAGGATGGACACCAGCCACATGCTGGCGTATTCGGCCAGGAAGAAGATGGCGAAGCCCATGCCCGAGTACTCGACCATGTGGCCGGCCACGATTTCCGACTCGCCTTCCACCACGTCGAAGGGGTGGCGGTTGGTTTCAGCCACGACCGAGATCAGGTAGACGATGAAGATGGGCAGCAGCGGCAGCCAGTTCCACGACAGGATGCTCACGCCCATGCTCGCAAAGTGGCCCTGGCCTTGGCCCAGCACGATCTGCGTCAGGTTCATGCTGCCGCTGACCATGATGACCACCAGGAAGCAGAAGCCCATGGCGATTTCATAGCTCACCATCTGTGCCGAAGCACGCAGCGCGCCCAGGAAGGCGTACTTGGAGTTGGAAGCCCAGCCCGCAATGATCACGCCATACACTTCGATCGAGGTGATGGCCATGATCAGCAGCAGACCTGCGTTCACATTGGCCAGCGCCACTTCGGGGGCAAAGGGAATCGCCACCCAGGCGGCCAGGGCCGGCATGATCGCCATCACCGGGCCGACATAGAACAGACCCTTGGCGGCAGCCGAGGGGAAGATCAGTTCCTTGGTCAGCAGCTTCAGGCCGTCGGCCATCGGCTGCAGCAGGCCCCAGGGACCCACGCGGTTGGGACCGGGACGCACCTGGATCCAGCCCAGGAACTTGCGCTCCCACAGCGTCAGGTAGGCCACGGCAATCATCAGCGGTGCCACGATGGCGATGATGCCCAGCAGAACCCAGATCACCGGCCAGGCCACATCGGTCCACCAGGAAGCGGCGATCAGGCCAGCGCCTGCATTCTTGAGTGCGTCAATCATGCGGCACCTCCCTCACGTGCCTGGCGCGCATCGGCTGTCAGTTGCAGCGACGTCGCACGGCGGACAATGCTGTCCAGTTGGTAAATACTGGCCACCACCGGTTCGGCCACAGCACCTTGCACCACGGCCGCAGCGGCGGCTGTGCGGTTGTTCAGCTCGGCACCCAGCTGGCTCACGCCGCCGGCGGCTGCCGCCAGCACGTCCTGCGAGGATTCGAACGCCATGCCTTGCACGCCCAGCAGATTGCCCAGCACGCGCAGCACCTTCCAGCCAGGACGGGTTTCGCCCAGTGGCTTGACCACGGCGTGGAAGCTCTGCACACGGCCTTCGGCATTGACGAAGCTGCCCGAGGTTTCGGTGAACGGTGCAATCGGCAGCAGCACATCGCTGACATCCAGATTGGTCTTGAAAGGGCTCAAGGTCACCACCATCTCTGCCTTGGACAGGCCTTCGACGGCCTTGGCACCGGCAGCCGTGTCGAACACGGGCTCGTTGTTCAGCAGAATCACGGCCTTGGCCTGGCCGGCCGTGATCTGTGCCGCATTCAGGCCCTGGGCCTGAGGCTGTGCCTTGACCCATTGCGCACCCACGGTGTTGGCCGCTTCGGTCAGGTAGCCCACGTGGGCTCCGGTCTGTTCGCCAATCCACTGCGCCAGAGCCAGCAGGCTTTCGGCCTGTGCATGGTGCGCAGCCGCATTGCCCAGCAGGATGGCCTTGCGCTCGCCCGACAGCAGTGCGCCCGCAATGGCGGCCGCTTCTGCGTTGTCAGAGCCTTGCACGGGAGAGGCCACGCCCTTGGCCTGGGCCACGGCAGCCGCCACATCGGCCAGCGCCTGCGCCCAGTCGGCCGCAGCCACCACCGAGGCGGACACGGGCAGCGCCCAGTCGTACACCTTGCCATTGATGGCAAACACCTGGCAGCCCTTCTTGGCGGCCTGGCGGATGCGCTGCGCAAACAGCGGGTGGTCCTTGCGCAGGTTGGAACCCACGACCAGCACGGCCTGCAGCTCGTTCATGGCGGCAATGGGCATGCCCAGCCAGCGCACACCTTGTGCGGCGGCAAATTCGGCATGGCGCAGACGCCAGTCGATGCTGTCGCTGCCCACACCGCGCACCAGCGCGGCAGCCAGGTACAGCTCTTCCAGCGTGCTGTGCGGGCTGGCCAGAGCGGCCACGCTGTTAGCGCCGTGGTCGTTCTTGATGGTACGCAGACCATTGGCCACGTATTCCAGCGCGGTCTGCCAGTCGACTTCCTTCCACTCGCCGCCCTGCTTGAGCATGGGACGGGTCAGGCGGTCTGCACCGTTGAGCGCTTCATAGGAGAAACGGTCGCGGTCGGCAATCCAGCATTCGTTGACGGCTTCGTTCTCGAACGGCACCACGCGCATCACCTTGTGGTTCTTCACCTGAACGATCAGGTTGGCACCGGTGGAGTCGTGTGGCGACACCGACTTGCGGCGCGACAGTTCCCAGGTACGGGCGCTGTAGCGGAAAGGCTTGCTGGTCAGCGCGCCCACGGGGCAGATGTCGATCATGTTGCCCGACAGCTCCGAGTCCACGGTATCGCCCACCACGGTGGTGATTTCCGAGTGCTCGCCACGGTGGATCATGCCCAGCTCCATGATGCCGGAGATCTCTTGGCCAAAGCGCACGCAGCGGGTGCAGTGGATGCAGCGGCTCATTTCCTCCATGGAAATCAGCGGACCCACATCCTTGTGGAACACCACGCGCTTTTCTTCTTCGTAGCGCGAGCTGCTGCTGCCATAGCCCACGGCCAGATCCTGCAGCTGGCATTCACCGCCTTGGTCGCAGATCGGGCAATCCAGCGGGTGATTGATGAGCAGGAACTCCATCACCGACTGCTGGGCCTTGATGGCCTTTTCGCTCTTGGTGCGCACGATCATGCCTTGCGTCACCGGGGTGGCGCAGGCGGGCATGGGCTTGGGCGCTTTTTCCACGTCCACCAGGCACATGCGGCAGTTCGCCGCAATGGACAACTTCTTGTGGTAGCAGAAATGTGGAATGTAGGTACCGGCCTTCTCGGCTGCATGCATCACCATGCAGCCTTCAGCCACCTCCACCTTCTTACCGTCCAGTTCAATTTCAACCATATGCTTGTCTCGCGATCAGGCGGCCTTGGCAGCCTGTTTGGAAGCGTTCTGGATCTTCGCTTCGAACTCGTGGCGGAAGTGCTTGATCATGGCGCGCACCGGCATGGCCGCTGCATCGCCCAGGGCGCAGATGGTGCGGCCCATGATGTTCACGGACACAGAGTCCAGCAACTCGATGTCTTCCGGACGGCCTTCACCGTGCTGGATACGGTTCACCACGCGCCACAGCCAGCCCGTGCCTTCGCGGCAGGGCGTGCACTGGCCACAGGACTCGTGCGAATAGAAATACGACAGGCGCAGCAGGCTCTCGACCATGTCACGCGAATCGTCCATCACGATCACGGCACCCGAACCCAGCATGGAACCGGCCTTGGAGATGGAGTCATAGTCCATCGTGCATTCCATGATGACGTCGGCCGGCAGCACCGGGGAGGACGAACCGCCAGGGATCACCGCCTTGAGCTTGCGACCGGTGCGCACACCGCCCGCCAGTTCCAGCAGCTTGCTGAAAGGCGTGCCCATCGGCACTTCGTAGTTGCCGGGCAGGTTCACGTCACCGCTGACCGAGAAGATCTTGGTGCCGCCGTTGTTGGGCTTGCCGCATTCGAGGTAGGCCTGACCGCCGTTGCGGATGATCCAGGGCACCGCCGCGAAGGTTTCGGTGTTGTTGATGGTCGTGGGCTTGCCGTACAGACCGAAGCTGGCCGGGAATGGCGGCTTGAAGCGGGGCTGCCCCTTCTTGCCTTCCAGCGATTCCAGCAGCGCGGTTTCTTCGCCGCAGATGTAGGCGCCAAAACCGTGGTGGGCGTGCAGCTGGAAGCTGAAGCTGCTGCCCAGGATGTTGCTGCCCAGGAAGCCGGCGGCACGGGCTTCTTCCAGAGCGGCTTCGAAGCGTTCATAGACTTCGAAGATTTCGCCGTGGATGTAGTTGTAGCCGACCGAGATGCCCATCGCGTACGCGGCAATGATCATGCCTTCGATCACGATGTGCGGGTTGTGCATCAGGATCTCGCGGTCCTTGCACGTACCGGGCTCGCCCTCGTCCGAGTTGCACACCAGGTGCTTCTGGCCGGGGAACTGGCGGGGCATGAAGCTCCACTTCAGACCCGTGGGGAAGCCTGCACCGCCACGGCCGCGCAGGCCGGATTCCTTCATGGTGGCGATGACCTGGTCCTGTGTCAGACCTTCGCCGCCATCCTTGCCCAGCAGCTTGCGCAGGGCCTGGTAGCCACCGCGTGCTTCGTAGTCCTTGATGGACCAGTTGCTGCCGTCCAGATCCGCATAGATCTGCGGATTGATGTGGCGGCCATGGAAACAGGTTTCCTTGCCGGACGAAGCGAACTTGGCCAGCACCGCATTGGCGGCGGGATTGTTCAGGATGGTGGAGCTCATGCCTTGCCCTCCGCAGCGCGCAGGCCGTCCACCAGCTCGTCGAGCTTTTCATTGCTCATGAAGCTGCACATGCAACGGTCATTGACCAGCATCACGGGCGAATCGGCGCAGGCGCCCAGGCACTCGGACTGCTGCAGCGTGAACATGCCGTCGGCCGTGGTCTCGCCCATCTTGATGCCCAGCTTGTGCTCCAGGTGGTGCAAAGCCTTGTAGCCGTCGCGCAGCTGGCATGGCAGGTTGGTGCACACATTCAGCTTGTACTTGCCCACCGGCTGCTGGTTGTACATGTTGTAGAACGTCGTGACCTCATGCACGGCAATGGCCGGCATGCCCAGGTAGTCACCGATTTCAGCTTCGCTCTCAGGGCTGACCCAGCCCTGTTCCTGCTGAACGATGGTCAAGCAGGCCATCACGGCAGACTGCTTCTGCTCGGGCGGGTACTTGGCCACCTCGCGCGCAAAACGCGCCTTAGTCGCTTCAGTAATCATCGGTCAATCTCTCCGAACACGATATCCATGGTGCCGATGACCGCCACCACGTCGGACAGCATGTGTCCGCGAATCACCTCGTCCATCATGGACAGGTGGGCAAAGCCCGGGGCACGGATCTTCAGGCGATAGGGCTTGTTGGCGCCATCGCTCACCATGTAAATACCAAACTCACCCTTGGGGTGCTCAACGGCGGCATACGCTTCGCCTTCGGGCACCTTGAAGCCTTCGGTGAAGAGCTTGAAGTGGTGGATCAGCTCTTCCATGTTGGACTTCATGGCTTCGCGGGCAGGCGGGGCCACCTTGTGGTTCTCGGTGATCACCGGACCGGGGTTGGCACGCAGCCACTTCACGCACTGCTGGATCAGGCTGTTGGACTGGCGCATTTCGGCCACGCGCACCAGATAGCGGTCGTAGCAGTCGCCGGTCTTGCCCACGGGGATGTCGAAGTCCAGCTCCGAGTACACCTCATAAGGCTGCTTCTTGCGCAGATCCCAGGCAATGCCGGAGCCACGCAGCATCGGGCCGGTGAAGCCCATGTTCAACGCGCGCTCGGCGTTCACCACGCCGATGCCGACCATGCGCTGCTTCCAGATACGGTTGTCCGTCAGCAGGGTTTCGTATTCATCCACACACTTGGGGAAGCGGTTGGTGAAGTCTTCAATGAAGTCCAGCAGCGAACCCTGGCGGTTCTTGTTCAGCTCCGCGATGCCCTTGGCATTGCGGACCTTGCTGGCCTTGAACTGGGGCATGGTGTCCGGCAGGTCACGGTAGACACCGCCCGGACGGAAGTAGGCTGCGTGCATGCGCGCGCCGGAGACGGCCTCGTACATGTCGAACAGGTCTTCACGTTCGCGGAAGGTGTACATCAGCACTGTGGACGCGCCGCAGTCCATGCCGTTCGAACCCAGCCACATCAGGTGGTTCAGCAGGCGCGTGATTTCGGAGAACATCACACGGATGTACTGCGCACGCTTGGGCACCTCGATGCCCATGAGTTTTTCGATAGCAAGGCAGTAGGCGTGCTCGTTGCACATCATGGACACGTAGTCCAGGCGGTCCATATAGGGCAGCGACTGGATGAAGGTCTTGTGCTCGGCGAGCTTTTCGGTCCCGCGGTGCAGCAGGCCCACGTGCGGGTCGGCACGTTGCACCACTTCACCGTCCAGCTCCAGCACCAGACGCAGCACACCGTGCGCTGCCGGGTGCTGCGGACCAAAGTTCAGGGAATAGTTCTTGATTTCAGCCATGGTCTTCCGTCAGAAAGCGACGCGCGCCTTCAGTGCAGGCCTCCGCCGTAGTTTTCTTCACGGATGATGCGCGGAGTGATTTCGCGCGGCTCAATCGTCACCGGCTGGTAGACCACGCGACCCAGCTCTTCGTCGAAGCGCATTTCCACGTGACCCGACAGGGGGAAGTCCTTGCGGAAGGGGTGGCCGATGAAACCGTAGTCGGTCAGGATGCGGCGCAGGTCGTCGTGACCTTCGAACATGATGCCGAACAGGTCGAACGCCTCGCGCTCGAACCAGTTGGCCGAGCTCCACAGCGGATTCACCGAAGCAACCACCGGGAAATCATCGTCCTCGGCGTACACGCGCACCCGCAGACGCTGGTTCAGCGACACCGACAACAGGTGCGACACCACGGCAAAGCGGGCACCTTCGGCACCCACTTCAGCGTAAGCAGAGTAGTCAAGACCGCACAGGTCGACCAGTTGTTCGAACTGGCAGCCGGGCGCATCGCGCAGCGTTTGCATGGCAGCGTAATACTGGGCCGCAGGCACCTCAGCGGTGACCTCGCCCAGCGCGACAGTGACGCTGCGGGCTTTGTCGCCCAGGGCAGCAGCCACCAGATCCCGAAGCTTTTCGGGATGGATAGCGATAGCAGACATCTCGACTCCTTAGACGCGAGCGATGGTGTTCGTGCGGCGGATTTTTTGCTGCAGCTGAATGATGCCGTAGATCAGCGCTTCGGCAGTGGGGGGGCAGCCCGGCACGTACACGTCCACAGGCACCACGCGGTCGCAACCGCGCACCACGGAATAGCTGTAGTGGTAGTAGCCGCCGCCATTGGCGCAGGAACCCATGGAGAGCACCCAGCGCGGCTCGGACATCTGGTCGTAGACCTTGCGCAGGGCCGGTGCCATCTTGTTGCACAGCGTGCCAGCCACAATCATCAGGTCAGACTGGCGCGGGCTGGGACGGAACACTTCCGCACCAAAGCGCGCCAGGTCATAGCGCGCCGCGGCGGCATGCATCATTTCCACCGCACAGCAGGCCAGACCGAACGTCATGGGCCAGATCGATCCGGTTTTGGCCCAGTTCACCACAGCGTCATAGCTGGTGGTGACGAAGCCTTCCTTCATCACACCTTCGATCATCGTGTTTCCTTTTCGAATTCAGCTGTTATTCCCAGTCCAGGGCGCCCTTTTTCCACTCGTAGGCAAAGCCTACGACAAGAACGGCCAGGAAGATCAGCACAGCGACGAAACCAGCAATGCCCACATCCTCGAGCGCAACGGCCCAAGGCAGCAGGAAAGCGATTTCCAAATCAAAGAGGATAAACAGAATGGCGACGAGGTAGTAGCGCACATCGAATTTCATGCGCGCGTCTTCGAAGGCCTCAAAACCGCATTCGTAAGGAGAGTTCTTGGCGTCATCCGGTCGGTTGGGACCCAGCACGTAGCCGAGCACCAGGGGCACGACACCGACGGCCATGCCAACGAGGATGAACAAGAGAACGGGGAGGTATTGATCGAGGTTCATCTTGAGGTCGCGTTTCCCGCTTGACCTTGCCCCGACCACTGCCTGATCAGGGCAGGCTTGTTATGTGTGGTGCCGTCGGCGAGACTCGAACTCGCACAGCTTTACGCCACTACCCCCTCAAGATAGCGTGTCTACCAATTCCACCACGACGGCTTTTTTCGTCTCAGATCACCCGGATGGCATGAGGAGCCCCCTCTAACTGGGCTTTGGCTGTCCAGGCAATCCCTATATTCTATCCGGAAAAACACTTGCATCGAAGTATTTTCCGGATTGCTTCAATTTATTTCGCGGGAGCAGGCTCCGTCGTGGCAGCAGGCTGCTGCACCGGTGCGGGCACGTCATTCGCCACGGGCGCGGGCACATCCTTGCTCACGGCAGCCGGGGCAGGAATGCTGGCGGCAGGGGTGTTTTCCAGCACGCTGCCGGTGCTGGCAGGGCGTGTGTTGCCCAGGTAGGCCAGGGCCAGCGTGCAGACAAAGAACACCGCAGCCAGGATGCCGGTGGTACGTGACAGGAAGTTGGCACTGCCCGAAGCCCCGAACAGGCTGCCGGAGCTGCCGCTGCCAAAGGCCGCGCCCATGTCCGCCCCCTTGCCGTGCTGGATCAGGATCAGACCGATCATGCCCAGGGCCGCCAGCATTTGAATGCCCAGAATCACACCAGAAAACGCTTGCATTTCATTCACTCCTAAATCAGTAGCTATTCACACTGCAACTTATTGAGCTGCAGCAATAATTTGCAGAAAATCTGCGGCCTTGAGCGACGCACCGCCGATCAGACCGCCATCGATATCGGGCTGGGCCAGCAACTGGACCGCATTGGCGGCATTCATGCTGCCACCGTACAGCAGCGGCACGCGATCAGCCTGCTGGGTCGCGGCCGCCAGCTGCGCGCGCAGCACGGCATGCACCCGCTGGGCCTGCTCGGGCGAAGCCGTCTTGCCGGTGCCAATGGCCCAGACCGGCTCGTACGCCACCACCAGCTCGCTGACGCAATGGCCCACGTGCTGGATCACCGCCGCCAGCTGGCGCTTGACCACGGCTTCGGTCTGGCCGGCTTCGCGCTCAGCCAGGGTTTCACCCACGCACACCACTGGTGTGATGCCCTTGGCCAGAGCGGCCTGGGCCTTGTGCGCCACATCGGCATCGGTTTCGCCGTGGTACTGGCGGCGCTCGCTGTGCCCCACCAGGGCGTAGCGCACACCGAACTCCTGCAGCATGGCGGCCGACACCTCTCCGGTGTAGGCACCTTTTTCGTGCTGCGACACATCCTGGACGCCCAGCGCAATCGGCGAATCCTGCACCAGCGCCTGCACCTGGGCCAGGTAGACCGCCGGAACGGCCACACCCACACCGCACTGCAGTGCGGCCGGCAGCCCCTGGCGAATGCCCGCCAGCAGCTCGGCATTGGCCTGCAGGCCGCCATTCATCTTCCAGTTGCCAACAATCAGCTTCTTCTTCATGTGTTCGCTCACCACGTCAAAACGATCTTGCCAATGAGTTGACCCGACTCCATCAAGGCATGGGCCTGGGCGGCATCCTGCGCTGCAAAGCGGCTGTGGATGATGGGACGCACGCGGCGCTGCTCCAGCAGCGGCCACACCCTGTCCCGCAGTTCCTGACCGATGGCGGCCTTGAACGCCTCGCTGCGCGGACGCAGCGTGCTTCCCGTCACCGTCAGGCGGCGGCGCATCAGCAGGCCGGCATTGAAGCCCGACTCCAGACCGCCCTGCACCGCAATCACCACCAGGCGACCGTCTTCCGCCAGGCAGCGCACTTCGCGCTCCACATAGCTGCCGGCCACCATGTCCAGGATCACGTCAACCCCCTTGCCACCCGTCAGGCGCAAGGCTTCCTGCTCGAAATCCTGGCTCTTGTAGTTGATGGCATGGTCCGCACCCAGAGCCAGGCATTCGGCGCATTTTTCATCCGAACCCGCAGTCACAATGACCGTGGATCCAAAGGCCTTGGCCAGTTGGATGGCCGTAACGCCAATGCCGCTGCTGCCACCCTGGATCAACAGCGTTTCACCCGCCTGCAGACGCCCCCGCTGGAACACATTGCTCCAGACCGTGAAAAAGGTCTCGGGCAGCGCTGCGGCCTCTTCGTCGCTCAGCCCCTGCGGCACCGGCAGGCACTGACCCACCGGCACGGTGCAGTACTGGGCATAGCCGCCGCCTTGCAGCAGCGCACAGACCCGGTCACCCACGGCCAGACCGGCCGCCGCCATGGCGGCTGCATCACCCGACTCGATGACACCGGCCACTTCCAGACCCGGCAGGTCCGACGCACCGGGCGGCGGGGGGTAGGCACCTTTGCGCTGCACCACGTCCGGGCGGTTGACGCCACTGGCGCGCACACGAATCAACACCTCGCCCGCCTGCGGCTGGGGCGTGGGTCGTTCACAGGGCTGCAGCACTTCGGGAGGACCGAAACGGCTGATTTCTATGGCCTGCATGCTTGGCGCACGTCCTTTACAAAATTCTGGCCTCCATTGCCGGCACCGTCCAAGACCTGTGCGGCAATAGCGCGCTTTTTTGACACAAAAACCGTGGGTGCTGCAGATTGCTCTGCAGCCACCCACGGCCGGCAGCATCCCTTACGGGAAGGGATTACTGCTGTTGCTGTTGCTGCTGTTGGTCAGCATCGACAGCCGGGTCACGCGGCTGGCGGGGTTCACGCGGCTCGCGGGGTTCACGGAACTCGCGCGGTTGGCGGGGAGCACGGTCACCGCGCTCGGCCGGGGCCGGACGCTCGCTGCGCTCCATGCCGGCGGGACGCTCGGTCAGCGCCTTCATGGACAGCTTGACGCGGCCCTTGTCGTCGGTCTCCAGCACCTTGACCTGGACCACTTGGCCTTCTTGCAGGTAGTCGGTGACCTTTTCCACGCGCTCGTGGGCGATCTGGCTGATGTGCAGCAGACCGTCCTTGCCGGGCAGCAGGTTGACCAGTGCGCCGAAGTCCAGGATCTTGACCACGGGACCTTCGTAGACCTTGCCGATTTCAACTTCGGCCGTGATCTGCTCGATGCGCAGCTTGGCGGCTTCGGCCTTGGCGCCGTCGGTGGCAGCAATGGTGATGGTGCCGTCTTCCTCGATATTGATCTGGGTGCCGGTCTCTTCGGTCAGCGCACGGATGGTGGCGCCGCCCTTGCCGATCACGTCACGGATCTTCTCGGGGTTGATCTTCATGGTGTACAGCTTGGGAGCAAAGCTGGAGACTTCGGTCTTGGCTTCACCCATGGCCTCTTGCATCTTGCCCAGGATGTGCATGCGCGCTTCCTTGGCCTGGGCCAGGGCAACCTGCATGATTTCCTTGGTGATGCCCTGGATCTTGATGTCCATCTGCAGGGCCGTGATGCCGTTGGTGGTACCGGCCACCTTGAAGTCCATGTCACCCAGGTGATCTTCGTCACCCAGGATGTCGGTCAGCACGGCGAAGCGGTTGTCTTCCTTGATCAGGCCCATGGCGATACCGGCCACGTGCGCCTTCATGGGCACGCCGGCGTCCATCATGGACAGGCAGCCGCCGCACACCGATGCCATCGACGAGGAGCCGTTGGATTCGGTGATTTCCGACACCACGCGGATGGTGTAGGGGAATTCTTCCTTCGTCGGCAGGCAAGCGGCCAGAGCACGCTTGGCCAGACGGCCGTGGCCGATTTCGCGGCGCTTGGTCGAACCCATGCGGCCCACTTCACCGGTGGCAAAGGGAGGCATGTTGTAGTGGAACAGGAAGCGGTCTTCGAACTCGCCAGCCAGTGCATCGATACGCTGGGCATCGCGCTCGGTGCCCAGGGTGGAGATCACCAGGGCCTGGGTTTCACCACGGGTGAACAGGGCCGAGCCGTGGGTGCGGGGCAGCACGGAGTTGCGGATCTCGATGGGGCGCACGGTGCGGGTGTCGCGGCCGTCGATGCGGGGCTCACCGGCCAGGATCTGCGAACGCACGATACGGGCTTCGATGTCGAACAGCATGCCTTCGACCTTGACGCCGTCGAATGCAATGCCTTGCTCGGTCAGGCCGGCCTTCACGTCGGCGTAGGCCAGACGGCAGGCGTGCGTACGGGCTTGCTTGTTGCGCAGCTGGTAGGCATCGCGCAGCTTGGCTTCACCCAGTTCAGCGACCTTGGCGATCAGGGCGTCGTCCTTGGCAGGAGCGGTCCATTCCCAGGCGGGCTTGCCGCCTTCGCGCACCAGCTCGTGGATGGCGTCGATGGCGATCTTGCCTTGCTCGTGACCGAACATCACGGCGCCCAGCATCACTTCTTCCGGCAGTTGCAGGGCTTCGGACTCCACCATCAGCACAGCGGATTCGGTACCGGCCACCACCAGATCCATCTGCGAATCCTTGCGCAGGGTCTGGCCGGGGTTCAGCACGTATTCACCATTGATGTAACCCACGCGGGCGGCGCCGATGGGGCCGTTGAACGGGATGCCCGACACCGACAGGGCGGCGGACACAGCGATCATGGCGGCGATGTCGGCATCCACTTCGGGGTTCAGCGAGATGGTGTGGATGACCACGTGCACATCGTTGAAGAAACCTTCGGGGAACAGCGGACGGATCGGGCGGTCGATCAGGCGGCTGGTCAGGGTTTCCAGCTCGGAAGGCTTGGCTTCACGCTTGAAGAAGCTGCCGGGGATCTTGCCGGCGGCGTAGGTCTTCTCGATGTAGTCGACGGTCAGAGGGAAGAAGTCCTGACCGGCCTTGGCGATCTTCGAGCCCACCACGGTGGCCAGCACCACGGTGTCATCGATGTTGACCAGCACGGCGCCGGAGGCCTGGCGGGCGATTTCGCCGGTTTCCATGGTGACCGTGTGCTGGCCCCATTGGAAGGTCTTGGTGACTTTGTTGAACATCGTCATGTGTGTACTCCTGTTGGAATGGCCGCAAGCACTCTTGCAGCCAGGATTTGGAGATCAAACAGAACACGATGCCATTCCACAAACGCACAAAACGCTATTTTTTCAATAGCTTGCAGATTTGTGGAATGACACAGCTTCGCTCTGTCTGGGCAAACTCCAAAGTAAAAAACGCCTGAGCTAGCGCGCTAACTCAGGCGTTTTGATCTTGCACTGTGCTTACTTACGCAGGCCCAGCTTGGCGATCAGGGCGGTGTAACGGTCAGCGTCCTTGGACTTCAGGTAGTCCAGCAGCTTACGACGACGGCTCACCATGCGCAGCAGGCCGCGACGACCGTGGTGGTCCTTGGCGTGTTGCTTGAAGTGAGGGGTCAGTTCGTTGATGCGAGCGGTCAGCAGAGCCACTTGCACTTCGGGGCTACCAGTGTCGTTTTCAGCACGGGCGTTGGCCTTGACAACTTCAGCCTTGATAGAGGCAGCGATCATGATTTTTCCTTATTGGAAGGCAGCGCAAAGCCGCCTTTGGTTACTTGCGCAAGGGCTGGAACGGCCGCCTGCGTGCGTCTTGCACCATGCAAAACCCCGCGATTATAACAAGTCGCCGCCCGCCTGCCCCAGCGCAACCCTTCCAGCCGGTCAGAGCCTCAGAATTGGTCGCGTCCCGGGACACGGGCCAGCACCCGCAGGTCTCCACCGACCGGCACCACATCGTGAAATGCCAGCGGTACGCGCTGGGCCAGATCCGTCAGCGGCCCCCACTGCGCCATGTCCGCCCCCGGCCCCAGCAAGCTGGGCGCCAGATACAACAGCAGCTCATCCAGCATGCCGCAGGCAATCACCGCACCATTGAGCACGGCCCCCGCCTCCACATGCAGTTCGTTGACTTCGCGCCGCGCCAGATCCCGCAGCATGGCAGGCACATCCACCCGTCCCCGGGCATCCGGCATTTCCACCAGTACCGCACCGCGCGCCTGCAGCGCCTCGGCGCGCGCCCCTTGCAGCTGGGCGGCATAGATCAGCACCTGCCGGTCGGCCGCGAACAGCGCAGCATCGGGCGGCGTACGCAACTGGCTGTCGGCAATCACCAGGCGCGGCTGGCGCTCCGTGGGCAGGCTGCGCACATCCAGGCGCGGATTGTCCGCCAGTACCGTCCCCACCCCCGTCAGGATGGCACAGGCCCGGGCGCGCCAGACCTGGCCGTCTTCGCGCGCCGCAGGCCCGGTGATCCACTGGCTTTGCCCGTTGGGCAGCGCCGTTTTCCCATCCAGAGACGTGGCCGCCTTCATGCGCACCCACGGCTGGCCGCGCACCATGCGGCTCAGAAAGCCCAGATTCAGCTCACGCGCCTGGGCAGCCCCCTCCCCCACTTCCACGGCAATGCCATGGGCGCGCAGATGGGCAATGCCCTGCCCCGCCACACGGGGATTGGGATCCAGCAAGGCCACCACCACCTTGGCCACCCCGGCCTCGGACAAGGCCACGCAGCAGGGCCCGGTCCGCCCGGTGTGAGCACAGGGTTCCAGCGTGACATAGGCCGTGGCACCCTGCACCTGCTGACCGCGCCCCGCCGCATCCCGCAGCGCCATAACCTCGGCATGCGGGCCACCGGCCTTCTGCGTGGCACCTTCGCCCACCACCTGCCCCTGCGGATTGACCAGCACACAACCCACCCGGGGATTGGGCGAGGTGCGGTTCATCGCCTGCTGCGCCAATTCCAAAGCCCGGTTCATAAAAAAAGCAGCCTCGCTGTGCGGCTGCTGCTGACTGTCACCCATGTGCACTCCCATCCGAATCGGCCATTTATTCGCCACGCCACCGGCACCGCACACCCCGGAACCAGCCATTGGCAGCACCAAGCCAGCGCCTTGACAGCGGCGGCATGCAGGCCGCCGTCATTGTCCCGGGTTTTGGCGCCAGTCCGCACCAGGACCTCCGCGCCCAGATTACCCGCCAGCCATGGTGGACCACCGCCTATCTTCCTCGAGCCCGCGCAGCCGCACCCATCAACAGACGGCACGGCAGCTTGCGCAAGCACCCTTTAATTAGCAGGCGGCGGGTAGCGCACCTCCAGCACTTCCAGCATGCGCACGCCACCCGGCGTCGGCAGCGGCACCTCATCCCCTACGCGCGCTTTCAGCAAGGCACGCGAAACCGGCGCAATCCAGCTCACCTGCCCCTGGCTGCTGTCCGCCTCATCAATCCCCAGAATCGTGATGGTGCGCTCTTCACCTTCGTCGTCGGCATAGGTGACCGTGGCGCCGAAGTAGACCTGGTCGCTGCCATGATGCACAGCAGGGTCCACCACTTCGGCAATTTCCAGGCGCTTGGTCAGAAAGCGGATGCGGCGGTCGATCTCACGCAGCCGCTTCTTGCCGTACAGGTAGTCGCCATTTTCCGAGCGGTCGCCATTGCTGGCCGCCCAGTGCACCACATCCACGATCTTGGGACGTTCGTTGTCGATCAGCTCCAGCAGCTCGACCCTGAGCCGCTGGCAACCTGCAGGCGTCATGTAGTTCTTGCCACCTGCGGGCAAAGGCGGCAAGCCGGGCTGATCGTCATCATCATCCCCGTCGGATTCTTTGGTGAAGGCCTTGTTCATAGGCTGCCCATCTTCACACATCCGCGCCGCGCCCACGCCGAAAACGAAAAAGCCTCAGAACATTTCTGTTCTGAGGCTTGACGTTTGGTGCGGCTGGCAGGAATCGAACCCACGACCCCTTGGTTCGTAGCCAAGTACTCTATCCAGCTGAGCTACAGCCGCTAAGCTATCGATTATAGGACAGTTTTATTGCCTTACTTTCGAAATTCCAAATTTCTTTGGAAGAAGCTTGTTTTCCATGACGCTGAAAAGCAAGGCCTTCACAAATAGACAAAAGCCCCAGAAACTTTCGTTTCTGGGGCTTGTATCTGGTGCGGCTGGCAGGAATCGAACCCACGACCCCTTGGTTCGTAGCCAAGTACTCTATCCAGCTGAGCTACAGCCGCATTGGCGGAGAGGGTGGGATTCGAACCCACGGTACGTTATTCACGTACGCCTGATTTCGAGTCAGGTACATTCGACCACTCTGCCACCTCTCCGGTGTGTCGAAGCATCTATTGTAGCCTAAAAAATCAGGCCTTCAGCAAAGTTTTGCCACCCATGTACGAAACCAGTGCTTCGGGCACCGTGATGGAGCCATCCGCGTTCTGGTAATTCTCCAGTACGGCGACCAGCGTACGGCCCACGGCCAGGCCGGAACCGTTCAAGGTATGGACCAGTTCGTTCTTGCCCTGGGCATTCTTGAAGCGCGCCTGCATGCGACGGGCCTGGAAGGCTTCGCAGTTGGAGACCGAGCTGATTTCGCGGTACACATTCTGGGCAGGCACCCACACTTCCAGGTCATAGGTCTTGGCGGCGCCAAAGCCCATGTCGCCGGTGCACAGGCTGACCACACGGTAAGGCAGGCCCAGCTTCTGGAGCACCTGCTCGGCATGCACCGTCATCTCTTCCAGCGCTTCGTAGCTCTTGTCGGGGTGCACGATCTGCACCATCTCGACCTTGTCGAACTGGTGCTGGCGGATCAGACCACGGGTGTCGCGGCCGGACGAACCGGCTTCCGAGCGGAAGCAGGGGCTGTGCGCCGTCAGCTTGATCGGCAACTGCTCTTCGGCCAGCACTTCGTCACGCACCAGATTGGTCAGTGGCACTTCCGACGTGGGAATCAGGTACAGCGCGGCGGTGTCAGGCACCGGCTCGGCGTCCTGCCCGCCCTTCTTGGCCGCAAACAGGTCCTGTTCGAACTTGGGCAGCTGGCCCGTGCCCTTGAGCGAGTCGCTGTTGACGATATAGGGCACATAGCATTCGGTGTAGCCATGCGCTTCGGTCTGCAGATCGACCATGAACTGCGCCAGCGCGCGGTGCAGGCGGGCGATCTGCCCCTTCATCACGGTGAAACGGGCACCGCTGAGCTTGATGCCGGATTCAAAGTCCAGGCCCAGGGGGGTGCCCAGGTCCACATGGTCCTTGATGTCGAAGTCGAACGTCCTGGGCGTGCCCCAGCGGCGCACTTCCACATTGCCTTCCTCATCCGCACCCACGGGCACCGAGGCGTGCGGCAGATTGGGCACGGCCACCAGCATGGCCTGCAGCTCGGTCTGGATCTGCTCCAGGCGTGCGGCGGACTGCTCCAGCTCGGCCTTCATGGCGGCCACCTCGGCCTTGGCGGCTTCGGCGGCGTCTTTCTCACCCTTGCCCATCAGCATGCCGATCTGCTTGGACAGCTGGTTGCGCTTGGACTGCAGTTCCTCGGTGCGCGTCTGGATGGACTTGCGTTCCGATTCCAGTGCCTTGAAGGCTTCCACGTTCAGGAAGGCTTGGGGGTTCTTGCGGGTCAGCAGTCGGGCGACGACCGAGTCCAGGTCTTTGCGGAGAAGTTGAATGTCGAGCATAGAGCGCGATTTTAGTGGCGCCGCCGCCGCTGCGCGCGCCGCAGTGGCTTGCATGCCGCGCCGGCATGGCCCCGCACCCCGCGTTCCCCGACCTGCCCCGCCAGATGCGAAGCCGGACTGTCTGCGAAACCGGGCACAAGAAAAGCGCGCAGATGCCGATAGCATGGAGAGCGCACTGCAGTGGGCGGCCCATGGCGCGCACAGACCGACCAGCACAAGGGAGACACCATGTTTTATGTATTTGGCATCAACGGCCCCATGTACCACGGCGGGCCGGAACGGCTGTCGCAGATCGCCCCGGTGCGCCGCGTGCAGCGCCCCCAGGCATTGAACACGCTGGTCGCCGACACCGACACCGATTCCAGCACCCTGTTGCCGCAACCGTCCACCGAGACCACGCTGCGCCGCGCGCCGGCGCAAAGTGCGGTGTCTGCCTACGCCAGCGCCGCCCAGGGCCCCAAGGAAGAGCGCCGCCCGCTGAGCCTGGTACGGGATGTGATGACACGCGGCGCCCTCACCGTCTCGCCACGCAACATGGTCAACGATGCCTGGCAGACCCTGGCCCTGCACCGTGTCAGCCAGGCGCCGGTGCTCAACGATGCCAAGCAGGTGATCGGCTTGCTGCTGCGTGCCGACATGGCCCCGCTGGACCTGCTGCCCACCCCCGGTGCGGTGCACGACGCCATTGCCTTGGCGCGCCGCCCGGTGTCTGAGGTGATGGTGACGCCCGTGCCCACCGTGGCGGAAGACACCGACCTACGTCGCGTGGCCGGTGTGCTGCTGGACAATGGGCTGCCCGGCCTGCCCGTGACCGATGAGCAGGGCCACCTGGCCGGCTTCATCTCGCGCACCGACCTGCTCAAGGCGATTGCCAGCGACCCACCTCTGGATTTGTGGAGCTGATGCGCTACGGGCAGTCCTGTACAGACAACGCGATCAATCCATAGCAGGCTGTGCGCATTTGGCTTGCACTGCATACTGCAGAGACTTGTTAAAGGGAGGAAGGACCATGTTCCCGCTCTGTCTGCTGGCTTTGCTGGGCACCGCCACCCTGGCTTTCTGGCCGCTGGACCGCCAGGCGCCCAATCCGGCGCGCGCCGCTGCGCTGGCCTTGCTGATGCTGGGCAGCGCCCTGGCCGCCCTGGCGCTGGCCGTGCTGACCTGGTGGAGCAGCCTGTCGGGCGCCGCCACCTGGCGCGCCAGCCTGGTGCTGGCCGTGGTGACCAGCGCCTGCGCCGCCAAGGGCCTGCTGCGCCACCGCCCGGTGCCACTGACCCTGGCCATGCACCGCTGAACACTGCCGGCTGCAGGCTGGCCCACGCGGCGGCAGGATTCCCCAAAAAAAGAACGTCCCGAAAGATGGGACGCCCTGATCTTGAGAGATTGAGAGAGAAGCAGGCCGCCGCCGCAGCCTGCACAGCCTTTTTCAGGCGCCGGTTTCCGGCGTCTTGCGCACCTCGATCTCCAGCCCCGTGGCCGCGTCGATCTTCAGGCCCTTGGGCAGGGGGAACTTCACCGTCTCTTCGATACCGTCCATCTTGCGCACCGACACCGCGCCCAGGCTGCGCACCCGGGCGATCACGTCGTGCACCAGCACCTCGGGTGCCGAGGCACCCGCCGTCAGGCCGACGCGGGCCGCATTGGCAAACCACTCTTCCTTCAGCTCGCCCGCGTTGTCCACCATGTAGGCCGGCGTGCCCAGGCGGGCGGCCAGCTCGCGCAGGCGGTTGCTGTTGGAGCTGGTGGGGCTGCCCACCACAATCACCACGTCCACCTGCGGCGCCAGCACCTTGATGGCGTCCTGGCGGTTCTGCGTGGCGTAGCAGATATCCTGCTGCTTGGGCTGGCGCACCTGTGGAAAGCGCAGCTTGATGGCCGCCATGATGCCGGCAGCATCGTCCACGGACAGCGTGGTCTGCGTGACCACCGCCAGCTTTTCGGTCTGGCGCGGCGCCACGGTGGCCACATCGGCCTCGTCTTCCACTAGGTGGATGCCTTCGGAGAGCTGGCCCATGGTGCCTTCGACTTCCGGGTGGCCCTTGTGGCCGATCATCAGGAACTCGTAGCCTTCCTTGGCCAGCTTGGCCACTTCCACATGCACCTTGGTGACCAGCGGGCAGGTCGCGTCAAAGATGGAAAAACCGCGCGCCTGGGCTTCCAGCTGCACCGCCTTGCTCACGCCATGGGCGCTGAAAATCAGCGTGGCCCCAGGCGGCACTTCGTCCAGTTCCTCAATGAAGATGGCCCCCTTGGCCTTGAGGTCGTTGACCACAAAGGTGTTGTGCACGATCTCGTGGCGCACGTAGATGGGTGCGCCGAACTTGGCCAGTGCGCGCTCCACGATCTCGATGGCACGGTCCACGCCGGCGCAGAAGCCGCGCGGCTCGGCCATCAGGATTTCCTTGGCGCCCTGCACCTCAGAGCACCCCGATGATCTTGACTTCGAACGTCACCGGCTGGCCGGCCAGCGGGTGGTTGAAGTCGAACAGCACGGCTCCGTCCTCGCGCACCTGCACCACGGCGCCGGCGTACTGACCCAGGCCGTCGGGCGTGGGGAACTGCACCACATCGCCGGCGCTGTACTGCTCGTGCGGGTCGCCCAGCTCGTTCATCAGCTTGCGCGCCACCCACTGCACCATGTCGGGGTTGCGATCGCCAAAGGCAGCGCCCGCAGGCAGCTCGAACGTGGTGTGCGTGCCTTCGGCCAGGCCCAGCAGTTGCTCTTCCATCGCAGGCGACAGCTCACCTGCGCCCAGCGACAGGGTGGCGGGCTTTTCGCTGAAAGTGTTGATCACGTCACCGGCCGGACCGGCCAGACGGTAATGCAGTGTGAGGAAGGAGCCCGGCTGTACGGTGGGCGCGGATGCGTGGGTGGTGGTCGTCATGGATGTCCCGTTAATCTGCCGCTATTGTAAAAAGCCGCACATGCCCCCGCAGCCTCCACGCGCATAGCGTGGTCCGACCGCACTGCCCATGGCCCTCAAAGACCTGCCCACCGACGCCCAACCCCGTGAAAAACTGCTGGCCCGCGGCCCTGCCGCACTGGCCGACGCCGAACTGCTGGCGATTTTGCTGCGCACCGGCCTGGCGGGCTGCGGGGTGCTGCAACTGGCGCAAAGCCTGCTCGATGCCCCGGGCCGCCACCCGGAGACCGGCCTGCCCCAGGGCGGGTTTGACGGCCTCGCCGGCCTGCTGAATGCCAACGCCCAGGATCTAGCGCGCATCAAGGGGCTGGGTCCGGCCAAGCGTGCCGAACTATTGGCCGTGATGGAACTGGCCAAACGTGCCACCGCCCAGCAGCTGCGCGAGCGCACCGTGTTCACCGACCCGCAGACGGTGCAGCACTACCTGCAGCTGCATCTGGCACCACGCCCGCACGAGGTGTTTGCCGCTCTGTTTCTGGACAGCCAGCACCGCCTGATCGCGCTCGAAGAGCTGTTTCGCGGCACCCTCACCGCCACCGCGGTCTACCCCCGTGAAGTGGTGCTGCGCGCCCTGCACCACCAAGCCGGCGCCGTGATCCTGTCACACAACCACCCCAGTGGCAGCGTGCAGCCCAGTCCGGCCGACAAGGAGCTGACCCGCACCCTGACCTCCGCCCTGGCCCTGGTGGATGTGCGCGTGCTGGACCATGTGATCGTCGGCCCCGGTGCGGCACTGTCCATGGCCGAAGCCGGCTGGATGTAGCAGCTAGGCAACACCCCGGCCCGGGCCGGGCTTGTACCGCAGCAATATAGGGCTCAGACATATAATGAGAAAAGCTCTCATTTGCATTCATCTACTCCCATGTCCGCGCCTGCCACCACCGATCCGGTCCACACCCTGTATGTCGACCACGGCAAATGGCTGCATGGCTGGCTGCGCCGCCGGCTCGGGGATTCGCACCAGGCGGCGGATCTGGCCCAGGACACGTTTGTGCGCGTCATTACCGGCCGCCAGGCCCAGGCCATTCTGGAGCCGCGTGCCTACCTGACCACCCTGGCGCAGCGGGTGCTCTACAACTTCTGGCGCCGGCGTGAGCTGGAGCAGGCCTGGCTGGATGCCCTGGCCCAGCAACCGCCCGCACTGGCTCCCTCGGCCGAGGACTATGCCCTGGTGTGCGAGGCCATCCACACCCTGGATCTCTGGCTGGGCGGTCTGCCGCCCAAGGTGCGCCAGGCCTTGTTGCTGCGCCAGCTCGACGGCCTGAGCCACAGCGATATCGCAACCCACCTGGGCGTATCCCTCTCCACGGCCGAGCGCTACCAGAAGCAGGCCTTGCTGCAACTGTGCACCCTGCCCGAGCCGCTGTGGTGATGTCGCCCACACCTGCACTGCCCGGCTGGGCCCTGGAACAGGCCGTGGACTGGCTGCTGCGTCTGGATCCGCCCCACCAGGCGGATGCCCAGTTGCAGCAGGCCCTGGAGCAATGGCTGGCGCAGGATCCGCTGCACCGCCAGGCCTGGAACCATCTGCACGCCCGGCTGCAAGGCAGCATGGGCGCAGCCATGCAGCAGCTGCAACGCAGCAGCGCTGGCGTCCACCATGCCAGCCGCCAGGCGCTGCTGGCCCCGATCCCCACCCAGGCGCGGCGGCGCAAGCTGCTGGGCTCGGGCCTGGCCGTGGTGCTGGCCGGCCTGGGTACGTCCTGGCTGGCCAGCCGCCACACCCCTTTTCCCGCCCTGGTGGCCGATCTGCATACCGGCACCGGGGAACGCCTGCAGCAGCAGCTGGCCGACGGCAGCACCTTGCTGCTGGACGCAGGCTCCGCCGTGGACATTGCCTTCAGCAGCACGCAGCGGCTGGTGCAGCTGCGTGAAGGCGCGTTGATCGCCCAGGTGTCACGGTTGCCCGGCGTGCTCCGCCCTTTCACCGTGCACAGTGCCCAAGGCACGGCCCAGGCGCTGGGCACACGCTTCATGGTGCGCCAGCAGTCCGGCAGCACCCTGGTGCAGGTGCTGGAACACAGCGTGCGCATCACCACCGCCAGTGGCCAGCAGCGCAGCTTGCAGCAGGGCGAAAGCGCCCAATTCACCGACACGCAGATCACCCTGCTGGAACGCGGCAGTGCCCCCGCCGCCTGGGCCGACGGCCTGATCGATGTGCGCAACCAGCCGCTGGGCGAGGTCATCGATGCGCTGCGCCCCTACCAGCCCGGGCTGCTGCGCATCAGCCCCGAAGCCGCGCAGCTGCGCATCTTTGGCGTGTTTGCGCTGGAGCACCCGCGGCAGGTGCTCCAGGACCTGGTGGACACCCATCCCATCCGGGTGCGCCACTGGGGCCAGTGGCTGACGCTGATCGACCTGGCGCCCCCGCGCACCTGAAGCCAGGGCCGCACGGCACCGGTGCAGCGCAACGGATTCCCCCCTGGGGGCTCCGGACGTTCCCGCCCGACAGCCTCCAGCCACCGCGGCAGGCCGCCCGGGTGGAGACGCACACCACTGCCTCTTGAAAAAAATTTTCCATTTCGTGAGGGTTTTGTCCCACCCCGTTGGACAGACCAAAGAACCCGTTTTTTTCTCATTGCCCTCACAAGGATGGTCTGCACCATGGTTGCACCGCTCTCGCCTTCTTTCGCATCGCTTGCCTCCCGCACGCCGCCCCACCGCCACTCGCCCCTGGTGCTGGCTTTGGCATGGGGCCTGCTGGCCCAGATCCCGCTCGCCCATGCGCAGACCGCCACGCCGCCTGCATCCCGCAGCGCAGCCGTGCTGCAATGGAATCTGCCCGCCGGCCCGCTGGGCGACACCCTGGCGCGCATCGCCCGCGAAGGCGGCCGCCGCATCAGTGCCGACCCCGCGCTGCTGGCCGGTAAGCAGGCAGCCCCCGTGGTGGGCGCACTGAGCGCCGAGCAGGCCGCGCAGCGCGCCCTGGCCGGCAGCGGCCTGCAACTGGCCGTGACCACCAGCGGCACCTTGACCGTGGTGCCGGGCAACCCGCCGGCACCGGTCAGCAGCAGCGGCGACAGCGCCACCTTGAAGGAAGTCACCGTCAAGGCCGCGCCGGAACTCAATGGCGTGACCGAGGGCTCCACCAGCTACACCGCCACCGGCCCCAGTCGCATGGCCACCGGCCTGTCGCTGACACAACGGGAAACGCCCCAGGCCGTCACCGTGGTCACGCAGCAGCAGATCCTGGACCAGAACATGCAGTCGCTGGACGACGTGGCCAACGCGGCCACCGGCATCAGCTACTCCAAGAACGGCACCGAGCGCTCGGTCTACTACGCGCGCGGCCTGCAGGTCAGCGACCTGCAGATCGACGGCATGTCGGTCAGCATGTCCGAGAACTACTCGATGGACGCCATGTCCGGCAACAACCTGGTGATCTACGACCGCGTGGAATTCGTGCGCGGTGCCAACGGTCTGATGCAGGGGTCAGGCAACCCGTCCGGCGCCATCAATCTGGTGCGCAAGCGCCCTACGCGGGAATTCCAGCTCAAGGGCGAAGTCGGCGCCGGCTCCTGGGCCGATTACCGTGCCCAGGTCGATGTGGCCGGCCCGCTGAACGAAGCCGGCACGCTGCGCGGCCGTGCCGTGGCCTATGCCAACAACGGCAACAGCTACAAAACCGGCTCCGGCAAGGACAACCAGTTGCTCTACGGCATCCTGGAAGCCGACCTGAGCCCGGACACCTTGCTGACGCTGGGCGCCACCGTCCAGCGGGACCGCCACCGCGGCTATGAATGGGGTGGGCTGAACACCCGGCCCGACGGCTCGTTCTACCAGCTGCCCCGCTCCACCTCGCTGGCAGGCCCCTGGGCCCACCTGAACCGCGACAACTACACGCTGTTCAGCGAGCTGAGCCACCAGTTCGGCAACGGCTGGAAGGTCACGGGCGCGGTCAATGTGATGCGCTCCAATGCCGACTACCTGGCCTCCTACCCGGCACGGGTCAGCGGCTCGGACAATCTCTACCGCCTGGTGGCCGTGGATGTGGACTACACCGACAAGCAACTGGCGTTCGACCTCAAGGCCAGCGGTCCGTTCACGCTCTGGGGCCGCGAACACGAGCTGATGCTCGGTGCCAGCCACCGCAAGGATGACTTTGCCTTCCCCATCTACTCGGCCACCAACACCCCCACCGTCGATATCACCAACTTCGACTACTGGGCCATTCCGGCCCCCATCATCAACTACGCCAAGCCGGCCAACTACCGTTACCAGCGCAGCGAAAAAGGCCTGTACGCCGCCACCCGGCTGCGCGCCACCGATGCCCTCAGCGTCATCATCGGCAGCCGCCTGAGCTGGGCCGAATACGATGTCCAAAGCCCTTATGTGAACGAACCCTACGCCACGGGCCGCCAGTTCATTCCCTATGCCGGCCTGGTCTACGACCTGAACGGCCACCACAGCCTCTACGCCAGCTACACCAGCATCTACCAGATCCAGGACTACTTCGGCCCCGGCGGCCTGCTGGACCCCGTCAAGGGCAACAACTACGAAACCGGCATCAAGAGCAGCTTCTTCGACGGCCGCCTGCAGACCGCGCTGTCGGTGTTCCAGTCCGAGCTGACCAACCTGCCCGAAGAACTGGACCTCGACCCCACCTGCGGCACCTCCGGCACCAGCAGCTGCTACACCGAAGGCGGCAAGGTGCGCAACCGCGGCTTCGAGATCGAAGCCTCCGGCTCCCCCCTGCCGGGCTGGAACCTGAGCGCGGGCTACAGCTACAGCCATCCCAAGTATGTGCAGGGCAGCAGCCAGGGCATGGACTACGACACCCTCACCCCGCGCAAACTGCTGAAACTGGCCACCGACTACCGCCTGCCCGGCGGCCAGTGGCGCCTGGGCGGCGATGTGCAGATGCAAAGCGGCACCCACAGCAGCCTGCTGCCCAACCTGGCCCAGGGCGGCTACACCCTGCTGAACCTGCACGCCAACTACCAGCATGACCGCCACCTGAGCGTGCAGTTCAATGTGCGCAATGCCACGGACAAGCACTACTACCAGACCATCCCCAGCCGTGCCAACTGGGGCAATCTGATGACCGGAACCCCGCGCAGCTTTGCCGTGACCGTGCGCTACCAGTACTGAGGCTGCGCAGCCTCCACCCGCCAGTGGTGCCCGGGCAGGGCGCCCTGGACGCCCCTCCCCGTCTGTCGCCGCGACTTGCGAGGAACGACAAAGCCCTGTGTGCCAGCCATGGACTTGGTTTATCCGGTACAAACGGGCTTCCATGATGCTCAAAGCCCATTCACTGCAGGACCTCCAGCCGCTGCGCCAGCACCTGGCGCAGGCAGCTGCGCGTGCAGAGGCCGAAGCCCAGGCGCGGCGCGAAGCCGCTGCCCGCGTGGAGCGCGAACGCAATCTGTTCGTGCTCAGCGTGGGGGATGTGACCCCGCTGCCCACCCACAACCTGGCCGCTCTGGAAGCGCCGGTGCCCGCGCCCGAACCCATCCAGTTCGTGCTGGACGAGCAGCGCGTGCTGATGGAAGCCATGAGCGACGAGTTCGATGTCAGCACCTTGCTGGACACCGACGACCAGTTGAGCTTCCGCCGCCCCGGCATTGGCACCGATGTGACGCACAAGCTGCGCGGCGGCCAGTGGAGCATCCAGCGCCAGCTGGACCTGCACGGCCTGCGCGTGGACGAGGCACGCGAGGCGCTGGGCCAGTTCATCCGCCTGTCGCACCGCACCGGCCTGCGCTGTGTGCGGGTGGTGCACGGCAAAGGCCTGGGCTCACCGGGCAAGACACCGGTGCTCAAAGGCCGGGTGCAAAGCTGGCTGGTGCAGAAGAAAGAGGTGCTGGCCTTTGTGCAGGCCCGCCCGGCCGAAGGCGGGGCCGGTGCGCTGGTGGTGCTGCTGCAGCCCGGCAAGCGCTGGGTCCCCGGCGGCTGACGGCAACCGGGGGCTTGCTTACACCCTGCTGCTGCCGCGGATGTGGCGGCACTGGCTCACGCCGGTGACGCGCTCACCCGGCGCAGGAGCCCACGACCGCGGCAGTGTCAGTACGCCTGCAGATCGCCAGGGCATCCACGCACCACCACCGCATGCACTTTCAGGCGGTCAACTGGCACATGGCCTGCTCGCCTGCAGCGCGGCGGCTGCAACCTCGGGATCAGAAACACCTCTGGGCTCGCCCTGCGCCGGCACACCTTCGGCAGCCTGCAGCAGGTCCAGATGGGCAAAGCCGATCAGCCGCGCCAGCAACAGATCGGGAAAGCGACCGGCGCGGCGGTTGTAGTCCGCGACCTGGCTGTTATATGCCTGGCGCGCCAGACCCATGCGGTTTTCGGTGCTGCCCAGTGCTTCACGCAGCTGCAGCATGCGTTCGTCTTCCTGCAGCTGGGGATAGGCTTCGGCCTGCAGACGAAACTGGCCCAGTTGCTCATTCAGACTCTGCTCGGCCATGGCCAGAGCGCCCATGGCACCGGGTTGGCCGGGGTGCCGGCGGGCGGTACTGGCAGCGCCCTGGGCAATGCAGCGGGCGCGGATCACGGCCTCCAGCGTGGCGGCTTCATGCACCATGTGGGCGCGGGCCACCTCCACCAGGTTGGGGATCAGATCGTGGCGGCGCTTGAGCTGCACATCGATCTGCTCGTAGGCAGTCTCCACCCTGTGGTGCAGCACACGCAGACGGTTGTAAGCCAAGGCCACCCACAGCAATGCCAGCACGATCGCCACCAGCACGCCCCACCCGCCTGTTGCCATATGCGCCTCCCTCTTGTTGGATGGCGCATCCTAGCGGATACCCTAGCGTCAGCGCGCTACGCTCATCGGTCTTCCGTCCCCGAAATCGGGCCGTCGTTGACCCGCATCAACACAGGCGGCCTGGCATGCCACCAAAGCGTCTGCGCCGCCCACCACCGCATCGGTCTGGGCGGCAGCGCCGGGTCGTCGGATTCAGGCGCCTTTGTTGCGCATCCAGTCGGCCGTCTGGGTGAAGCTGGCTTTCAGGCGTTCGCGCAGCGCCGGATCCAGCTGCACCTCGCCCATGGCCTGGTCCATGCACGCCACCCACTGGTCGCGCTCCAGAATGCCGATGGAAAACGGCATGTGGCGCATACGCAGGCGTGGGTGACCAAAGCGCTCCACAAAGTGATCGGGTCCGCCCAGCCACCCACACAGAAACCAGAACAGCTTGTCGCGTGCATCCTCCAGTGTGCTGCCGTGGGCGGCACGCAGCTCGGTGTAGGCGGGCTCCAGGTCCATCAGGTCATAGAAACGGTCCACCAGGCGGCGCACGGCGGGCTCGCCGCCAATCCATTCGAAGGGGGTGGCAAAAGCGGGTTGGTCGTCAGAAGACATAGCAGCAGAACACGGAAAGCGTCCCGGCCGCGCAGGGCGCCCGGAACGGAAAGGCCAAGGGAAAGCGCTGCGGGCAGTGCTGCCACGCCGCAAGGGTTTCCCGACCCCAGGAGTGTAGGCGCTGCCCTGCGGGCTACTTCTCAAACTCGGATTGGCAGGCAATGCAGCGTGCCGCTGCCGGGTGGGCCAGCAGTCGCGGCACGGCAATGGCCTTGCCGCAGTCTATGCACAGGCCGTAGCTGCCTTCGGCCATGCGGGCCAGTGCCGCACGCACCAGCACCAGCTCGTCATGGTCGCGCCGGGCTTCGGCATCGCTGAGCACCTCGCCGGTCAGGCGCTCCGCCTGTTCTTCCGGGTCATCCACCACCCGGTCATCCGGATCGGCTGCCTGGCGCAGGTGGCTGTGCTGCACGGCTTCCAGCTCCTGCAACAGCACTTCCTTGCGATCCTCCAGGGTCGCGCGTAGCTGCTCACGTTGGGTGGCGTTCAAGATGGTCATGCCGTTCAGCATGCCACGATGGCCTGCCGCCGGTGTGCTTTTTTTCACGTAGGACAGCCTACGTGGTGTGCTCTGCCGCAGGCGCCTTCCAGCCCAGCACCAGCAAGGCCCCGCCGGCCAGCAGCGACAGGGCCAGCGTCAACCCGAAGGCCGCGCCTCCCCACCACTGCATGCACCAGCCAAAGCCCCAAGGAGCCAGCGCCTGGGCAAAGCGCCCGGGCGCGTGGATCCAGCCCATCTGGCGGCCGTACCCCGCCGGGCCGTACAGCTGCAGCGGCAGCGTGCCCCGGGCAATGGTCAGCACGCCGTTGCCCGCCCCGTGCACCACACCAAACGCCGGTGCCGCCTTGTTGCCCAGCCCCCACAGCAGCAGCACCGCGGCCGCATGGGCCAGTGCGGCCAACCGCGCCGACCACAGCGGCGAAGCGCTGCGCAAGGCCACAAAATCCAGCAGCCGTGCGGCCACCTGGGAAGGGCCGATCAGCGCCCCCACCATCACGGCCTCGCCCAGACTCAGGCCCTGCAGTTGCAGCAACTGGGGCAGGTGCGACGCCACGGCACTGGTGACGAAACCGCAGGCCGCAAAGGCAAAGGCCAGCAAGGCCGTGACGCGCCAGGGCACGGCGGACTGAGAAGCCACGGAAGTGGCAGCAGGCGCTGCCGCCGCAGGCTGCGCATCCGCCGCCACCACGTCCGCAGCCCGCACGCCGCGCCCCGGCAGGCAGGCGGCCAGCGGCAGGCCCAGCAGCAGGTGCAGCGCCGCCCAGGCCAGGCAGGCCTCCCGCCAGCCCCAGGCCGTCGCCATCCATGCCGACAGCGGCCAGCCCACGGTGCTGGCAAAACCGGCAATCAATGTCACGCCGGTGATGGCCGTCTTGGCGTCACGTCCCTTGATGCGCACGATGGTGGCAAACGCGCCTTCGTACAGCCCCAGCGCCATGCCCACGCCCAGCCACAGCCAGGCGGCCCACATCCAGGCCAGCGAAGGCGCCCAGGCCAGCGCTGCCAGACCCAGGGCAAAGACAATGTGGCTGCCGCCCAGCACCTGGCGGCCGCCGCGCTGGTCGATCAGCCGCCCGGCCTTGGGCCCCAGCAGCGCCGTCACCACCAGCGCCGCGGAAAACGCTGCAAACACCGCCGGCGGAGCCACCGCCAGGTCGGCCGCCATGGCCGGCGCCAGCACGGCGGGCAGGTACACGCTGGAAGCCCAGGACAGCGTCTGGGTACTGCCCAGCAGCAGCACCAATGTCCGGTTGTTCGCCCTGTTCCCGCCCTGTGCCATGGCTTGCCCCGCTGCGTTGCAGCGCCTGATCTTGGAAATGTGAATGCCCCGTGCAGGGGCGACGGGGCATCTTAATCAGTGCCGCTACAGCGGCGGGGCTGACCGCCGCCGCGGCTGGCAAACCGGCGACAGCACCGGGCCGTGCCAGGACCGCATCCGCACCCGACGGTCATGGGTACATTGCAGCCGACACAAGCCGTCGCACCCCAAGCCCTGCGGGCCGTCGCAACGCCTATTGGGCTTCCCGCAGCGTGGCCATCACCGGGCGGGTGAGCACCTCGCGCAGTCCCCACCAGCCGGCCGCCAGTGCCAGCACGGCACCGGCCAGGGCGCCGGCCAGCGGCACCCACAGCGGCGCGGTCCAGGTGAATTCAAACACCCAGCGCGCCAGCGCCCAGCCCACGGCCACGGCCACGGCGCTGGCCAGGGCACCGGCCAGCAGCCCCACCCCGGCCAGCTCCGCCCGCTGCACCTGGCGCAACAAGCCGCTGTGGGCCCCCATGGCGCGCATCAGCGCGTATTCGTGTGCTCGCTCCTCGCGGGTTGCCGTGACTGCAGCAAACAACACCACCAGCCCCGCCGCCAGCGTGAAGGCAAACAGGAACTCCACCGCCCGGATCACCTGGTTCAGCACGCCCTGCACCTGGGCGATGGTGGCAGCCATGTCCACGTTGGTGATGTTGGGGAAGTCGCGGACCAGGGCGTTGTCAAAGCCTGGGGTGTCCGGCGCACGGTAGGCCGCCAGATAGGTGGTGGCCACGCCTTCAAGTTGTTCCACCGGGAACATCACAAAGAAGTTGGCCCGCATGCTGCCCCAGTCCACCTTGCGCAGGCTGGTGATGCGCGCAGCATGCCGCACCCCACCTACATCGAAGGTCAGTTGGTCGCCCAGCTTCAGCCCCAGGGTGTTGGCAATGCCTTCTTCCACGCTGGCACCATCCGCCTCGCCGGGCGTCCAGCGGCCGGCGGTGATGGGGTTGTGCGCCGGCGCCTGCAGCGCGTTGGACAGATTGAATTCCCGGTCCACCAGGCGCTGGGCGCGCTCTTCGGCGTAGTCCGCAGGCGCCACGTCCCGGCCATTCACCTGCACCAGCCGGCCGCGGATCATGGGGTACCAGTCGTAGCGCGCCACGCCGCCGCGCTGCAGCGCGGCCTGGAAGTCCTGCGTCTGCTCGGGCTGGATGTTGATGACAAAGCGATTGGGCGCATCCGGCGGCGTGGCGGCGCGCCAGCTGGCCACCAGGTCGGTGCGCAGCAGCACCAGCAGCACCAGGGCCAGCAGGCCCACGGCCAGGCTGCTGATCTGCACCACGGCATAACCCGGCCGGGCCGACAGCTGGCGCGTGGCCAGCACCAGCCAGCGCGGTGCCGTGGCCTCATTGACCAGGCGGCGCAAGGCCCGTACCGCCAACCAGCCCAGGCCAGCAAACAGCAGCGTGGCGGCCGCAAAACCGCCCACGGCGATGCCGCCCAGTTTGGCATCCTGGCTGACCGCCATCAACAGTGCGGCAAACCCGGCCACGCCCACGGCCAGCACACCCACCGATGCCGACCGCAGCACCCCCAGCTCACGCCGGATCACGCGCAGCGGGGGCACCTGGGCCAGCTGCAGCACCGGCGGCAGGCCAAAGGCCAGCAACAAGGTCAGCCCCATGCCCACGCCAAAGGCCACCGGCCAGCCGCTGGGCGCGGGCAGGCCGGCCTCCACCAGGCCCGCCAGCAGCCAGACGAACACATGGTGCACACCCCAGCCGATGGCCACGCCGATGGCGCTGGCCACCAGCCCCACCAGCGCAAACTCCAGCGCATAGGCGGCGGCAATGCGGCGCTGCGGCAAGCCCAGCACACGCAGGAGCGCGGCCGCATCCAGGTGGCGAGCGGCAAAACTGCGCGCTGCCAGTGCCACGGCCACGGCCGACAGCAGCGCGGCCAGCAGGGCCACCAGGCTCAGAAACTTCTCGGCCCGCTCCAGCGTCTGCTTCATTTCGGGCCGGCCGCTGTCCATGGCTTCCACGCGCAGTCCGTGGTAGGCAGGGTTTTCGACCTCCGCCCTGGCCCAGCGGGCATAGGCGGCGATGGTGCTCTCCGTATCGCCGGCCACGGCCAGGCGGTACGTCAGGCGGCTGGCGGGCTGCACCAGACCAGTGACCGGTACATCGGCGGCGTGGATCATCACCCGCGGGGCAAAGGCCATGAAGCCTGCGCCCCGGTCAGGCTCCACCGTCAGGATGCGGGCGATGCGCAAGCTGGCGTCGCCCAGCAGCAGGCTGTCGCCCACATTCAGATTCAGCGCGGCCAGCAGCGGGGCCTCGACCCAGGCGGTGCCCGGGGCAGGAATGTCCCGGGTCACCCCGCCGGGCTGCTCCAACCCCTGCGCGGTCTGCAACTGACCGCGCAACGGATAGCCGGCATCCACCACCTTCAGTGCCACCAGCTTGGCCGCGCCGCCGTTGGCGTCCGGTGCCCGGCCCATGGTGGGAAAGCTGAGCGTCTGCACCGTGCGCATGCCGCGCTGGCGGGCCTGTTCGGCAAACACGGCCGGCGGGGCGTTGTCGCTGACCACCACCACATCGCCGCCCAGCAGCTGGCGTGCATCGCGCTGCAGGCCGCCTTCCAGCCGGTCGGCAAAGAAGGCCACCGAGGTGAGCGCCGCCACCGCCAGCGCCACGGCAATCACCAGCAGGCGCAGCTCGCCCGCACGCGCATCGCGCCACAGCGTGCGCCAGCCCAGTTGCAAAAAACCCATGTGCATGGTTCGCACGATAGCGCATGCCCCCATAACCCCAGCCGCCGCTGCGCACCCGTGCGGCGGCGGCCCGCAGTGCCCCCAACTGTCGCGCGGGCGTCAACTCCGGGCGCCTGCAGCGCATTCCGAAGTCATTGCCCACACCAGTTCCGCACCGCATTGCTGACAACCGACTGTCCATATGCCACTTGCAGATTGAAGGTATTTATGACGGTTTTGAAATTTTCTTCAGGATGACAAAACCCAGGGTTTCCACTAGACCTTGAAAACAGGCCACCGATGACCATTGCGCCCGCAACAACTTAGATAACTTGGGAGCGTTTCAATCATGGTTTGGCAACAAATCTATGACCCGATGGGCAACATGTGGATTTCCACGCTGTTGGCTGCCATTCCGGTCGTGGTCATGCTGGTGGGTCTTGGCTTTCTGCACATGAAAGCCCATATTGCGGCGGGCGCCGGCCTGGTCGCCGCCCTGCTGATTTCCGTCTTTGTGTACAACATGCCCGCCGACATGGCCGGCCGTGCCGCGCTGTTTGGCGCGTTCACAGGCCTGCTGCCCATCGGCTGGATCGTGCTGAACATCATCTTCCTGCACCAGCTGACCGAGCAAAACGGCAGCTTCAAGGTGCTGCAGGACTCGCTGTCCGGCATCACGGAAGACCGCCGCATCCAGCTGCTGCTGATTGCTTTCTCGTTTGGCGCCTTCTTTGAAGGTGCAGCCGGCTTCGGCACCCCCGTGGCCGTGACCGCCGCCATCCTGATCGGCCTGGGCTTCTCGCCGCTGGCCGCTTCGGGCCTGTCGCTGATCGCCAACACCGCTCCCGTGGCCTTCGGCGCCCTGGGCACGCCGGTGATCACGCTGGCCAAGGTGCACGGCTACGACCTGATGGAAGTGACGGCCATGATCGGCCGCCAGTTGCCCTTCTTCTCGGTGCTGGTTCCTTTCTGGCTGATCTGGGCCTTTGCCGGCCGCAAGGCGATGTGGGAAATCTGGCCCGCCATTCTGGTGGCCGGTGTGTCCTTCGCGATTCCGCAGTACCTGGTGTCCAACTTCATGGGCCCCGAACTGGTGGACATCATCGCCGCGCTGGTCTCCATCGCCTGCCTGGTGGGCTTCCTGCGTGTGTGGAAACCCAAGAACATCTGGACCTCGGCCGCCATCCGCGGCAAGGACATCAGCGCCTCGGAAGCCAAGCCGCCCCAGCCCCGCGTGCAGCATAGCAAGAGCGCGCTGATCGCCGCCTGGACCCCCTGGGTCATCCTGTCGGTCTTCGTGTTCATCTGGGGCATGCCTCCGGTCAAGGCCTGGCTGAACAGCCTGTTCGCCCCCGCCTTCCCCATGGTCGGCCTGCACAACCTGATCGAGAAGATGCCCCCCGTGGTGGCTGGCCCGACCAAGGAAGGCGCTGTCTACACGCTGAACCTGCTGTCGGCCACCGGTACCGCCATCCTGTTGGCGGCCATCGTCAGCGCCTTCGTGATGAAGTACAACCCGGTCGCCATCGTGCGCACGTTCTTCAAGACCATCTGGCTGGTGCGTTTCTCGCTGCTGACCATTGTGCTGATGCTGGCGCTGGGTACGCTGACACGCTACTCCGGCACCGACACCACCCTGGGTCTGGCCTTTGCCAACACCGGCGTGTTCTACCCCTTCTTCGGCACCTTGATGGGCTGGCTGGGCGTGGCGCTGACGGGTTCGGACACCGCTTCGAACGTGCTGTTCGGCGGCATGCAGAAGGTGGCAGCCGAGCAGCTGGGCCTGTCGCCCAACCTGATGGGCGCAGCCAACAGCTCCGGCGGCGTGATGGGCAAGATGATCGATGCACAGTCCATCGTCGTGGCCTCCACCGCCACCCGCTGGTTCGACCGTGAAGGCGACATCCTGCGCTATGTGTTCTTCCACTCGATCGCACTGGCCTGCCTGATGGGTCTGTTCGTGACGCTGCAGGCGTATGTCTGGCCGTTCCACCTGATGGTCGTCCACTAAGCACCTGGTTTGCACCAGACAAAAGGCCCATGCGCACTGCATGGGCCTTTTTTTATTGCCGGCTGCCGCAGGGCTGCGGGCAAGGTCCTCAGGCGGCCGCCACCGTGCGCGCCAGCACCCGGCCCGGGCGGGCTCCCGTACAGGCCTGCGCCTGGTAGACCGGCTGGCCGTTGACCAGCACCCAGTCAATGCCTTCGGCCGCCTGCTTGGGCTGGTCGTAGCTGGCGCGGTCCCGCACGGTGACCGGGTCGAACACCGTCAGATCGGCGAAACAGCCGGGGGCCACCTGGCCGCGATGCGCCAGACCGAAGACACCGGCCGTCAGGCCCGTCATTTTCCACACCGCAGTCTCCAGCGGAAACAGGCCCACGTCGCGGCTGTAGTGGCCCAGCACGCGGGGGAAGGTGCCCCACAGGCGCGGGTGGGGCTGCTCCCCGGTGGGAATGCCATCGGAGCCGATCATCGTCGGCTCGAACGCCAGAATGCGCTGCACGTCTGCCTCGTCCATGCTGAAGTAGATGGCGCTGGCCGGCTGCAGGCGGGCCGAAGCCTCGGCCCGCGACACACCCCACAGCGCGGCAATATCCCCCAGCTCCTTGCCGCGCATCTCCGGGTGGCTGCCGCTCGAAGCAATCACCACCTTGCCCTGCAAGCGTGCCTCGTCCAGGTGCAGCATGGTGGAGCTGGCGTTGTAGGGGTAGCAGTCCAGCGCCACGCACTGGCACTCCATCTGTTCGGCAATGCGCGCCAGCGTGGCCGTCGACTGGCCGAAGTTGGGCTCGCGCATCAGCTTGTGGTGCGAAATCAGCACCGGCGTGTCCACCGCCTCGCCAATGGCAAAGGTCTCCTCGATGGAGGCCATGCAGCCCTCGGCCTCGTTGCGCATGTGCGTCACATACAGCGCCTGCCGGGCCCCCAGCGGGCGCGACACGCCAATCACCTCGTCGGTGCTGGCCGCCGCCGAAGGCGGGTAGTAGGTGCCGGTGGACATGCCCACGGCACCCGCGTCCAGGGCCTCCTCCAGCAGGGCCTGCATGGATTGCACTTCCGGCGCGGTGGCGCTGTGTCCCAGATCGTCCATGCTCAGCACGCGCAGATTGGCATGGCCCACCATGGGCACCACGTTGACGGCGGCCGGCTGGGCCTTCAGCGCATCGACATAGCCCCGGAAAGTCGGAAAGCTCAGGCTGCCGTCGCCCAGCAGGTTCAGCGGCGCGGGCAAGGACTGGCCCGCGCGCATCGGCGCCAGGCTGATGCCGCAGTTGCCGGTGACCACCGTGGTCACCCCCTGCGACACCTTGAAGACCATGTCCGGCTGGCACAGCACCGCGTGGTCGTCATGGGTGTGGGCATCGATAAAACCGGGCGCCACGATCTTGCCCCGGGCATCGATGCGCAGCCGTGCCGACTGCCCCTGCAGATCCCCCAGTGCCACGATGCGGTCGCCGACCACCCCCACATCGGCCCTGAAGCGCGGGCGTTTGCTGCCGTCGATGACTTCGCCCCCTTCGATCAGCACATCCCAGATGCCGTCAGGCAAGGCTTGTTCGGTTTGCAGTTCCATGTGCAGCGTCCTCAATCAATGCGCGCGCCGCTCTTGCGCACGATGTCCTGCCAGGTGCCGCGCTCGCTGCGCACCAGCTCGGCAAAGGCCTGTGGCGTGCCGCCCAGCGGCACAAAGGCAATCTTGGCCAGTTGCTCACGCACCTCGGGATCGGCCAGCACCGCATTCATCTCCTTGTTGACGCGCTGCACCGCCTCGGCAGGCGCGCCCGGCGGCATCACCAGACCGCCCCAGGCACGCACCTCGAACTGGGGCAGCCCGGATTCGGCCACCGTGGGCAGATCGGGCAAGGTGGCCAGGCGGGTGCGCGAGGTCACCGCCAGGGCATGCAGGCGCTTGCCCTGCACCATGGGCCCCACGGAGGCGATGTTGTCGATCAGAAAGTCCACATTGCCGGCGACCAGGTCATTGATCGCCTGCGGAGCGCCCTTGTAGGGCACATGCAGCGCCTGGATGCCGGCCTGCACCTTGAACATTTCGGCCCCCAGGTGGCCCGACGTGCCGTTGCCGCCCGAGGCAAAGGTCAGCTGTCCCGGATGCTGTTTGGCGTAGCCCACCAGCTCCTGCACCGTCTTCACCGGCAGACGCGGCGACACCACCAGCAGGCTGTGGGTGGACACCAGGCCGATCACCGGCAGCAGCTTGGCCGGGTCATAGGGCAGGTTGGCGAACAGAAACTGGTTGGTGGCCAGCGTGGCGTTGTTGGCATAGCCCAGGGTGTAGCCGTCGGGCACGGCCGTCATCACGGCCTGCATGCCGATGTTGCCGGCGGCACCCGGGCGGTTGTCGACCACCACGGCCTGGCCCAGACGCTTGGACAGGGCATTGCCCAGCAGCCGGGTGACGATGTCCGGGCTGCCGCCTGCCGCCGAAGGCACGATCACGCGCAGCGGCTTGCTGGGCCATTCGGCGGCCTGGCTGGCCAGGCACCAGCTCCAGGCCAGGGTGGCGACAGCGGCCACGGCGGTGCGACGCAGAACCTGATTTTTCATGGTAAGACTCCGAGAGGGGGATGGGAGAGAGGGAGGAGAAGAAAGGCGGGCCACCGGAAAGCGCGCACAGCATTCCCCCTGCCCGACAGCAGCCGGGCATGCAGCCCTTGCCGGGCCTGGGGTTCCCAAGGAATGCAGCACCGCAGCGCGGCTGCGGTCACGCCGCTGCGCTCAGGCGCCGGTGCGGCCGCTGGCAGCCTGCCAGGCGCTGTAGGCGGCCACGACATCGGTCAGGCCAATGCCCACCGACTTGAACACCACAATGTCCTGTGCGCTGCGGCGCCACGGGGCCTCGTTGCGGTAGAGCTGGGGCAGGTCCACCACATCGGCTTCGCTCAGCACCCCGGCCGACAGGGCCTGCACCACTTCGCCGGCTTCGACCAGGCTTTGCGGCTTCCATTCCACCAGCAGCCGGCCGGCGCGGCGGAACGTGGCATTGTCCAATTCCGAACCATTCGGCAGACTCGTGCCCATGGCCACCACCACGGCGCCGGGCTTGAGCCATTCGCCGTCCAGCACGGGTTTTTTGGAGCGGGACGCCGTCACTACCAGATCGGCATCGGTCACGGCAGCCTGTGGCATGCACAGCTGGGCATCGACGCCCATGCGCTGGCCAAAGGCCTGCACCCAGGCAGCATCGCCCACGGGGTCGACAAAGCACACCTGCTGCAGATCGAATTCCTCGCACAGCACCTCGGCCTGGGTACGGCCTTGCAGGCCGGCACCAAACACCGCCAGCTTGCGGGGGGCCGCCATGCCCGTCGTGGCCTTGCGTGCCACCAGGCGGGTCAGTGCGGCCGTGCGAAACCGTGTCAGCTCATTGGCTTCCAGCACGGCCAGCGGCTTGCGCTGGGCGGTATCGAACAGGTTCACCAGAAAGCTGAACTGCCCATCCACGGTGATATAGGACTTCACGGCCGCGGCATGGCGCGCCTGCCAGATGCCCCCCATATTGCTCAGCTTGGCAGGGCCGCAGTCGATGCGGTGGCGCGCCTGCACCGCCGCTTCGCCTTGCGCCAGATCGGCAAAGGCAGCGTCCAGCGCATCCACCAGCGGACCATGCTGCAGCAAGGTGCCGACTTCGGCGTCGGTGATCAAAGGAAGACCCTGGGACATGTTCAATTCAACTTTCTCTCGCACATCAACCTGCGGACATCGGCAGGCAGAAGCGGTCGATGCAGACTTCATGCCCAAAACCCGGTAAGCCGCCAATTTATGGCATGGCCAATGCGCTGGGCAAACCAAAGATTCTCATTGCAGCATCAATTGAATTCATGCAACCCTGTCTGGTGCGCGACGCGCCACATCCGGTAAAAACCCTGCCCCAGCGTGGCCCACGGCCGGATCCGCAGCCTGTGCACTGCAGCAGTGGATGCACCAAATCAATGCATACCCGGCGTGGGCTCCTCCCCAGCTCAGGGAATGGCCATAGGCGGGCGGATGCTGTCCAGCCATTCACAGAATTTGCGCAGCGCGGGCTGGCCGCTTTTCCAGCGGGGAAAGCGCAGGTAGTAGGCTTTGGAGGAGGTCCATGAGACCTCGGACAGCCGCTGCAGCTGTCCGGTCTGCAGTGCCGCATCGGCAATGTAGCCGGGCAGCAAGGCCACCCCCAGGCCTGCAATCGCCCCGTTGAGCGCCATGGACAGCAGGTCGTAGCGCGAGCCCCGCGCGCAGTGCTCCAGCTGCACCTGCTGCGCCAGTCCCGCCGCCTCCAGCCAGCCGGGCCAGGCTTCCATCAGGGTATTCTGGTGGATCAAGGGCACGTTCTGCAGCAGCTGCCCCAATGGCTGGCCGGCATGCTCTGCCAGCAGCAAGGGCGCGCCATAGGGGTGCACCACCACATCGGCCACCTTGTGGGCACACAGCTCCAGCGTGGCGCCAGGACTGAATTCCACCGCCGCATCGTGGCGCATGCTGGAGAAATCGACCTCCCCGATGTGCATGGAGATGTTCAAGGTCACCTCCGGGTGCCGGGCCAGAAAGCCGCCCAGGCGCGGCAGCAACCAGTAGGTGCCAAAGCTGGAAGCCGTGCTCAGGTTCAGCATGCCGCCTTGCTCCCCCTGCATGCGGATGCTCTGCGTGGCCCGTTCCAGCTGCTGCAGCGCCAGCAGCACATCCTTCCAGTACGCCCGTCCACAAGGTGTCAGCACCAGACCGCTGCGTTTGCGCTCGAACAGGGGCACACCCAGGTCCTCCTCCAGTTTCAGTATCTGGTGGCTGACGGCACCCTGCGTCAGATGCACCTCCTGGGCCGCGCGGGTGAAAGAGCCCAGGCGGGCACTGGCGTCCAGGCAGCGCAAGGCCGTGAGACTGGGAATGCCCCGCCCCACACCCACCGACGAAACGGCGGGCGTGGCGGGCAAGGGGCGCGGGGAATCAGTAGTCATGGCATGCGGAAGGTGGGGACTGCACCGGCAGCCACCATGCCCCGGTTTCAGCGCCAAGCTTACCGCCAGCCTCTCCGGTTCCGTCCGGGCTGCGGGCACAAAAAAACCGGCGCGGGATGTCTCCCAGCGCCGGTCGGAGCCTGGCACCGCCTGGCGCCTGCCCTGTACCGATCAGGTGTTCTGGCTCACCGTGATGGTGGGGAACTTGGCCGAGAAGTCCTTGGCCTTCTGTGCCACCTTCACCGCCACATCGCGTGCCAGCTTCTTGTAGATCTGGGCGGCTTCGCTGTCCGGCGAGGCAACCACCGTGGGCGTGCCGCTGTCGGCCTGCTCACGGATCTGCATGGACAGGGGCAGCGAGCCCAGGAAATCGATGTGGTAGTCGGCCGCCATCCGGGCGCCGCCACCGTTGCCGAAGATGTGCTCCACATGGCCGCAGTTGCTGCAGACATGCATGGCCATGTTCTCGACCACACCCAGAATGGGCACGCCCACCTTCTCGAACATCTGGATGCCCTTCTTGGCGTCCAGCAGGGCAATGTCCTGCGGCGTGGTCACCACCACGGCACCGGTCATCGGCACGCGCTGGCTCAGGGTCAGCTGGATGTCACCGGTGCCAGGCGGCAGGTCGATGATCAGATAGTCCAGGTCTTTCCAGTTGGTCTGGCGCAGCATCTGCTCCAGCGCCTGCACCGCCATGGGGCCGCGCCAGATCATGGCCTGGTCGTTGTCCACCAGCAGACCGATGGACATCACCTGCACGCCATGGTTGATCTTGGGCTCCATGGTCTTGCCGTCCGAACTCTCCGGCTTGCCGGACACGCCCAGCATCATGGTCTGGCTGGGCCCGTAGATGTCGGCATCCAGCACCCCGACGCGTGCGCCTTCGGCGGCCAGCGCCAGCGCCAGATTGGCCGAAGTGGTGCTCTTGCCCACGCCGCCCTTGCCCGACGCCACGGCGATGATGTTCTTCACGCCCGGCAGCAGCTGCACACCGCGCTGCACCGAGTGCGACTGGATCTTGGTGGAAATGTTGACCGAGACATTGTCCACACCCGCCACCGTCTTGGCGGCCGCGATGAAGGCGCGGCGCAGCTCGGGCACCAGGCTCTGGGCGGGGTAGCCCAGTTCCACATCAAAGGCGACATCCCCACCGCTGATCTGCACATTGCGCACGGCACGGGTGCTGACAAAGTCTTTGCCGGTATGGGGGTCCTGGACGCTGGTCAGCGCCGCCAGCAGGCTGGATTCGGTGAGTGACATTCTTCTGGAGGTTCGAAGGGGAACGTTTGTTGTACGTATGGGTCGATTAGTCTATCGAAGCACAGCACCCCCTGCGCATGCGGGAGAATCTCCGGCTTCCGTTCGCGCATTCCCCGACGACAAAGGTCCCCTCCGTGAAGTTCCAAATGGCCCCCAACTCCCTGTTCGCCATCCTGCTGCGCTCGCGCTGGTGGATCAGCTTTGCCATCACCGGGGCCATCGTGCTGCTGGCCCTGGCCCTGCTGCCGCCGGACTACAAGCTGGTGGGCGCACTGGGTGCCACACCGTTCTTCGCCGTGGGCATCGTGGCCCTGGTGCGGCAGCTGAATGCCCCCAGCCCGGCGCGCGTGCAGGCCATGCTGGACCTGGCCGCAGCCCAGAACTGGAGCCAGTTCTCCGCCACGCTGGAAGCGGCCTGGAAGGCCGAGGGCTATACCGTGCAGCGCATCGGCAGCCCGGCTGCCGACTTCCGCCTGGAGCGCCAGGGCAAGACCGCACTGGTCTGCGCCAAGCGCTGGAAGGCCGCCCACCACGGCGTGGAGCCGCTGAAGCTGCTGGACAACGCCCGCAGCGCCGAAGGCCTGCAGGACGCGGTCTACATTGCCCTGCAGCCGCTGCACGACAACGCCCGCGCCTTTGCCCGCGACCAGAACATCGTCGTGTTGCAGGACAGCGATCTGGCCGGTCTGCTGGCCAAGGCCAAATCCTCCCCTTCGGCCTGACGGCCCCGCCGGCACCAACCGCTGGGGGATGCCCGCACTGTCATCCCCCCTCCCCGGCGCCATACTGTGCAGGCCATGCCTGCCATTCCTCCTTCACCGAAGTACGCGCTGCCGACAACGGCCTTGCTGCTGTCGGGTGGCGGTGCGCGTGCGGCCTACCAGGTCGGCGTGCTGGAAGCCATTTCCGATCTGCGCCGTGCCTGCTACGCCCACCACACGCCCAACCCCTTCGGCGTACTGGCCGGCACCTCGGCAGGCTCCATCAACGCCACGGCCCTGGCCTGCGGGGCCGACCACTTCGATCTGGCCGTGCAACGCCTGGCAAGCCACTGGCGCGCCCTGGATGTAGGCAGCGTCTACCGTGCCGACCACCCCAGCCTGCTGCGCACCGGCATGCACTGGCTGGGCATGCTGGCGCTGGGCTGGGCCATGCCCAGCCGCCGCCGCATGCGCCCCCGCTCCCTGCTGGACAATAGCCCGCTGCGCCAGCGCCTGCAACAGCTGCTGCCCATGCATCGCATCCCCAGCCTGCTGGACCATGGCTACCTGCACGCGCTGGCCGTCACCGCATCCAGCTACACCACGGGCGAGCATGTGACGTTCTTTGACACCCGGGTCGAGCTGGAACCCTGGAAGCGCTCCCAGCGCAGTTCGCGCCGCACCACGCTGACCCACGAGCACCTGCTGGCCTCGTCTGCCATTCCGTTCGTGTTCCCCGCCACACCGCTGCCGCACCATGCCCCGCAGGAATACTTTGGCGATGGCGCCATGCGCCACACCGCGCCACTGTCCCCGGTGATCCATCTGGGGGCCCAGCGCGTGCTGGTGGTGGGTGCAGGCCGCATGTGGGAACACCCGTCCATGGCGCCGCTCCCGCCGGCCAACTACCCCAGCCTGGCACAGATGGCCGGCCATGCGCTGTCCAGCATCTTTCTGGACACCCTGCCACTGGACGTGGAGCGCGCCCTGCGTATCAACCAGACGCTGTCGCTGATCCCCCCAGCCGAACGTGCCCGCAGCAACCTGCGGCCGCTGGAACTGCTGGTCATCAACCCCAGCGACCGGCTGGACAGACTGGCGGCCGCCCACCTCCCGGCCTTGCCGCAGGGCATGCGCAACCTCCTGCGCGTGCTGGGGGTGGACAGCCAGCACCCCGAAGCCCAGAGCACAGCCCTGGCCAGCTACCTGATGTTCACCCCCCCCTACATCCACGCACTGATGACACTGGGCCGCGCCGACACGCTGGCCAAGCGGGAAGACGTGGTGCGGTTTTTCGGCTGGCACGATCGGGGTGTTGCAGTTCCGCTGCACCACAACCTGGCCCGGCACCGAGGCTTACCGCTGTAACCAGGCTTTTGTCATCACAATGCGATGTTTTCCGGCGGTGGCTGCGTCGTCGGCCCGCCCCGCCTTTCCTTGCCATGCCCGACTCCCCCGCCCCTGCCCCTCCCGCTGCTGCTGCGCCGGTCTCCACCAAGTCCTGGAACAACACGCTCAAGCTGAGCCTGTTGCTGCCCTATGTGGGCCTGATCGTGCTGCTGACCGCGACCATCGGCGGCATCACCTACTGGGCCGGTGCCCGCACCGTGTCATCACTGACGGAGCGCATGCTGCAGGAGATGGTGAACCGCATCGGCCAGTCGGTGGTACACCATGTCAGCGGCTCCGGTGCGGTGCTGGAGGCCGTCTTCCCCACCGGCATGCCTGCGCCGGACCGCATCGAAGACGGGTGGAGCGATCTGCGCACCCGCCTGTGGGCCGCCACCACGCTGCACCCCAGCAACAATGACTATGTGTACTACGGCAATCTGCGTGGGCAAGGCGCAGGCCTGAAGCGTTTGCACGACCATGCGGCCGAGCTACGGATCAAAACCGAATCGACGGCCCACCGGCGCTATTTCCGGCTGGAACAGATCGATGGCGAAGAGCAATTCCTTTTCACGGAAAAAGGGCTGTTCGATCCCCGCACACGGCCCTGGTTCCAGCAAGCCCAGGCGTCCCCCAGTCACACCTGGACCTCGGTCTACATCGACTTCAGCGCGCACGATCTGGTCGTGACGCGCGCACGCCGTGTGCTCGACACCCGCGGCGAATTCCAGGGCGTCGTGGCCACCGATGTGTCGCTGCTGGCCCTGAACCGCTTTGTCAATGAACTGGGCAACAGCGTGCAGGGACGCGCCTTCATCATCGAACCCAGCGGCGATCTGGTGGCGGCCTCGGGCATGGCCAATGTGCGCCAGAAGGAAAACGGGGAGATGGAGCGCATTTCCGTGCACAGCGTGGACGATCCGCTGATGGAGGGCGTGTACAAGGAAATTCGCCATCTGTTCAACGTGCCGGCCCGCGACGATGAATCCTCCGTGGCCGGCAAGACCATGCACATGCAGGACAGCCAGGGCAACAACCTGCTGGTGGCGTACCGCCGCGTGCTGGACGGTGCCGGCATGAACTGGGTGGCCGTGGTGGCCGTGCCCCGCACCGCCATGCTGGCCGATGTGTCCAACCTGGTGGAGATGGTGACCATCGCGGGGGTCTTGGCACTGGCCTGCGCCCTGATCATGGGCATGCGCGTGTTCGGTAAGGTAGCCGACGAGGTGCACCAGCTCTCGGAGGCCGTGCGCAGCATGGGCCAGGGGGCCATCGACACCCCCATCGATTCGCGCCGTACCGATGAACTGGATGATCTGGCACGCACTTTCCAGGGCATGCGTCAGGAACTGTTCACCGACCGCCTCACCGGCGTGTCCAACCGCAGCGCCCTGCAGCATGTGCTGGCCGCGCTGACGGCAGGCGATGCCGCATCGGCCCAGCCTTTCGCCTTACTGTTCATGGACCTGAACCTGTTCAAGGCATTGAACGACCGCTGGGGCCATGACAACGGCGACCGCGCACTTGCCGAAGTGGCGCAGCGCCTGCGCCAGCAGGTGCGTGCAGCGGACCATGTGGCCCGCTTGGGCGGCGATGAGTTCGTAGTGGTGCTGCGCGGCGTGGAGACACCGGAGATGGCGCGCGCCCTGGCGGACAAGCTGGTCGCCACGCTCAGCGCCCCCTTGACCACCCTGGAAGGCATTCCTGCCGGAGAAACCGTCCACCTGGGTGCCTCGGTGGGCATTGCGCTGTACCCGGCGGACGGCCAGGATGTGCAGACCCTGCTACGCCAGGCCGACCAGCAGATGTACCAGGACAAGGCCCGGCGCAGCACCCCTGCGCGCTAGGCGCACACCGGACGGTCTCATTCCTGCAAGGGTGATCCCGGAGGGCCCCGCCACAGTCGGCAGCCCGGTGCTACGATCACGCCACTCTTGCAGGTCCTGCAGTGTGGAACGATGGATGCTGCCGGGACATGAAGCCCGCTTGCACCATTGCCCTCCGGCGACCGAGCAACCTTGCGCCCTGGAGGCGGTCGTGCTGCGACGCCCCATTCAGCCAGGCGGGATGTGCAAGTGTTTCGATCACCACCACTTGTGAGGGACCTTCACATGCAACGCCGCCAATTTATCCAACTCTCCACCATTGCTGCATCGGCCGGGAGCTTTGGCTCCGTCTTCGCCGCCGTCTCCGGCACGACCGCCGGATGGCGCAATTTTGAGATCACCACCACCGTCGACCTGAGCGAGAAGACCGCCCAGTCCAAAGTGTGGATCCCTGTGCCCGCGGCCGAACTGCCGGGCTACCAGCGCACGGTGGACGTGTCCTTCAACGCCCCCGGTGCCACCAAGGCCGAGTTGTACCGCGTCCCCGGCACCGATGCCCGCATGATCGCCGTGCAATGGGCCGATGCCAGTGCCGCCCACACCGTGGAAGTGACCAGCCGCATCGCCGTGCTGGACCGCGCCACCGACCTCGGCAATGCCGGCACCGCCCGCAAGCTGTCGGCCGCGCAGCTGCGGCCCTACCTGCAGCCCACTTCGCTGGCACCGCTGGACGGCATCGTCAAGGAAACCGCCGACAAGATCCAGGCCGAAGCAGGCAAGCCCCAGGATGCCGTGGGCAAGGCCCGCGCCATTTATGACTGGATGGTGGCCAACTGCACACGCAACGGATCCGTGGCCGGTTGCGGTACGGGCGATGTGCGTTACACGCTGACCAGCGGCAATCTGTCCGGCAAGTGCGCCGACCTGAACGGCCTGTTCACCGCCCTCTCCCGCGCCAGCGGCGTGCCAGCCCGCGACGTGTACGGCGTGCGCGTGGACGATTCCGTGCACGGCTTCAAGAGCCTGGGCAAGAGCGGCGACATCTCCAAGGCGCAGCACTGCCGCGCCGAGTTCTACGCCGACGGCTACGGCTGGGTGCCTGTCGATCCCGCCGACGTCGCCAAGGTCGCGCTGGAAGAGCAACCCGGCGGCCTGCCCAAGGACGCCCCCAAGGTGCGCGCTGCCCGCGCCATGCTGTTCGGCGGCTGGGAAGGCAACTGGATGGCCTACAACACGGCCGCCGATGTGCGCCTGCCCGGTGCGGACAAGACCGTGGGCTTCTTCATGTACCCCCACGGCGAAACCACCCAGGGCCGCCTGGACAGCCTGGACCCCGCGCACTTCGCCTACCGCATCACCTCCAAGAAGCTGGCCTGACCAGCCCTTGCTGACACGGTGCACTCCATGCCCCCCAACCGCCGCCGCTGCCTGCAACTGCTGGCCGGTGCCTTGGGGGGTACCTGGGGCGGCCATGCCCTGGCCCGTGAAGCCGCTGCGTCGCCGCCTGCCCAGGTTGTGGGTCGGCTGGCGCCCTGGCCTGCCCGCCAGGCCACGCCGGCCCTGAAAGCCCTGGCGCTGGACGGGCACAGCCGCAGCCTGCCGGACTTCGCGGGCGCCCCCCTGATTCTCAATTTCTGGGCCACCTACTGCGCGCCTTGCCGCCTGGAAATGCCCCAGTTCAACCAGTTGCTGGTCCGCCACCAGGCCCAGGGCCTGCGCGTGCTGGCCGTCAACCACGGCGAAATGCCGGCACGCGTGCTGCAATTTCTGCAGACCGTGCCTTTCCACGGCGATGTGCTGCTCGACCGCAGCCAGACGCAGTTGCCTGCCTGGGGCGGCATGGCCCTGCCGACCAGTTTTGTGATCGATGCCCAGGGCCGAGCGCGCTTCTGGCACATGGGCGAAATCGACTGGCTGGGCGCGGACGTGCAAGCCGCGCTGCAGACGGTGCTGCAGGGCTGAGCCCCCGGCGCCTGCCGCACCCCCACACCAGAATCCCCGTGCGACCGGCCCGCGCCACAAACGCCTAGAATTGGCCGGTTCTGGTGCGCCGCGGGGCGCAGACGGCTGGCAACAGCCGTCCACGTGACCAGAACCGGTGCCCGGCCTCCTGCCGTGCGCCCCTCAGCGATCAGAAAGTTCCGCAACCCTATGTCTCAACGAAAGTTATTCGTCACCACCGCCCTGCCGTACGCCAACGGCAACTTCCACATCGGCCACATCATGGAGTACATCCAGGCCGACACCTGGGTGCGTGCGCAGCGAATGCAGGGCAATGCGGTCAACTTCGTGGGTGCCGATGACGCCCACGGCGCTCCCATCATGATTGCCGCCGAGAAAGCCGGCAAGACGCCCCAGCAGTTCGTGGCCGACATCGCCGCCGGCCGCAAGCCCTACCTCGACGGCTTTCACATCGCCTTCGACAACTGGAGCAACACCGACAGCCCGGAAAACCACGCGCTGTCCAAGCAGATCTACCTGGACCTGAAGCAGGCCGGCTTCATCGAAACCCGCACCATCGAACAGTTCTTCGACCCCGAGAAGAACATGTTCCTGCCCGACCGTTTCATCAAGGGCGAATGCCCGCGCTGCCACGCCAAGGACCAGTACGGCGACAACTGCGAAGTCTGCAGCTCGGTCTACGCACCCACCGACCTGATCAACCCGTTCTCGGCCCTGTCAGGCGCCACGCCCGTGCTCAAGACCTCGGAGCACTTCTTCTTCAAGCTGTCCGACCCGCGCGCCGTCGAGTTCCTGACCGAGTGGACGCAGGACGGCAAGCATGTGCAGCCCGAAGTGGCGGCCAAGATCAAGGAATGGTTCGGTGTGCGCACCAACCCCGATGGCTCGACCAGCGAAGGCCTGGATGACTGGGACATCAGCCGCGACGCGCCCTACTTCGGCATCGAGATCCCCGATGCACCGGGTAAGTACTTCTATGTGTGGCTGGATGCGCCCGTGGGCTATCTGGCGTCGCTCAAGGAACTGCTGAACCGCCGCGGCGAGGACTACGACGCCTACATGGCCGATCCCGACCTGGAGCAGTACCACTTCATCGGCAAGGACATCATCACTTTCCACACACTGTTCTGGCCTGCGATGCTGAAGTTCAGCGGCCGCAAGACGCCGACCCGGATCTGCGTGCACGGCTTCATGACCGTCAACAACGGCGAGAAGATGAGCAAGAGCCGCGGCACCGGACTGGATCCGCTGAAGTACCTGTCCCTCAAGATGAATCCCGAGTGGCTGCGCTACTACCTGGGTGCCAAGCTCAACGGCCGCAACGAAGACATCGACTTCAACCCCGAAGACTTCATGCTGCGGGTCAACTCTGATTTGATCGGCAAATACGTCAACATCGCTTCGCGCGCTGCCGGCTTCATCAGCAAGCGCTTTGAAGGCAAGCTGGGTGCGGTCAGCGAAGACGGTCAGACCCTGCTGGCAGCGCTGCGCGAGCAGAAGGACGCCATCGTGGCCGCCTACGAGGGCCGCGACACGGCCCGTGCGGCCCGTGAAATCATGCTGCTGTGCGACAAGGTCAACAGCTACGTGGATGCCAACAAGCCCTGGGAACTGGCCAAGCAGGAAGGCATGGACGCCCGCCTGCAGGATGTCTGCACCACCTGCATCGAAGCCTTCCGCCTGCTGACGATTTACCTCAAGCCCATGCTGCCCGCCGTGGCCACGCAGGTCGAAGCCTTCCTGAACGTGCAGCCGCTGCAGTTTGCCGATGCTGCCACCTTGCTGGGTGCCGGCCATGGCATCGGCAAGTACGAACACCTGATGCAGCGCGTGGTGGTAGAGCAGCTCGACGCCCTGTTCGAGCCACCCGCAGCTCCCGTGGTGGAAGCGGTGAAGCCCGGTGGCGAAGAAATTGCGCCCACCATCACCATCGATGACTTTGCCAAGATCGACCTGCGCATTGCCAAGATCGTCGAATGCAAGGCCGTGGAAGGTTCGACCAAGCTGCTGCAGCTGACGCTGGACGCCGGCGAAGGCAAGATGCGCAATGTGTTCAGCGGCATCGCCAGCATGTACCGCCCGGAACAGCTGGAAGGCAAGCTGACGGTGCTGGTGGCCAATCTGGCACCGCGCAAGATGAAGTTCGGCATCAGCGAAGGCATGGTGCTGGCCGCCAGCCACGCGGACGAGAAGGCCGAGCCCGGCATCTATGTGCTGGAGCCCTTCCCGGGCGCCCAGCCGGGCATGCGCATCGGCTGATGCCCAGACCCTGATGCGCTTTCCGCCCATCACCCAGCCCCTGCGGTCCCTGGCCGCCGGGGCTTTTTTCTGTGCGCTGCTGCCACTCTCCGGCTGTACCGTGATCGCCGTGGCGGGCACGGCCATCAGCGTGACGGCCGGTGCCGTGGGTCTGGCGGCCGACGCCGCGATCGGCACGGCCAAGATCGTCGGCAAAGGCGTGGGCAAGGCCGCCGATGCGCTGATGGACGACGACCCGCCCGACACCTCCGGCGTGAACGTGCACTACCGTGACGCAGTGGCACCGGTGGCATCGGCCCCACAACAGTGATTCCACAGCGCACCAGCGCTCCACAGGCAAACAGCGTGCTGCGCCGCCCCATGCTGCAGCGGACGCCATGCCATTCACTGCCTGTACGCACCAGCGCCGGCACGGCCAAGCACATTGCAGCGGCATAAATAAATAACCAATAACTTCCTGTAACAGTGCTCCGTTATTGGCCGCTGTGCCGCTGCGTCTGTTCCTAGAATCCGCCCACCCACCGCTTTGCTTGCGGCGGGTGACAAGGCCGCGAGAGCCTGCACCCTGGGTGCCACCGCGTCCCCCTGTCGCCAGGACGTCCAAGCAGCCAGGCTTTTCCCTAGGATGCGGATGCCTGCGATGGCCTTGCCCCACAGACTCTTCAGGAGACCCCATGCCTCTTGCATTTCGCTCTTCCCGAGCCCCCCGTGCTGTCCTGGCGCTCTGGCCCGTGCTTGCCCTGACGACGGCATTCCACGCCCAGGCCGCCACCGACGCACCCGCCCCCCTGCGCGCCCAGGATGTGGCGGTGCTGGCAGCCACCTGCGCCAACTGCCACGGACCCGACGGCCGTTCGACGGGCGGCATTCCACAGCTGCGCGGTGTGGGCGAGGCCCATCTGCTGCAACGCCTGCAGGCCTTCAAGGCCGGCACTGCCAAGGATGCCACCGTGATGACCCGCCTGGCCAAGGGCTACGAAGACGAACAAATCAAGGCGCTGGCCGCATGGTTCAGCAAGGAGGGCAAGTGATGCAATTCAACCGTCGTCAAATGCTGGGCGGTGCCGCAGCCGGCGTCACCAGCCTGGCCCTGCCGTCTATCGTCCGCGCCCAGGCCGCATCCGCCCATGTGGTGGTGATCGGCGGCGGCTTTGGCGGAGCCACCGCCGCCCGCTACCTGCGCCAGCTAGCCCCCCAGTTGCGTGTCACGCTGGTGGAGCCTGCCGCACGCTTTTACACCTGCCCCTTCTCCAACCTGTACCTGGCCGGCCTGCGCAGCTGGGAGAGCATCGGCCACAGCTATGACGGGCTGCGCAAGGCCGGCGTGCACGTGGTCCACGCCCGTGCCGACTATGTGCTGACCGACACCCGCCGGGTGCTGCTGTCCAACGGCCAGGCACTCTCTTACGACAAGCTGGTGCTCTCGCCCGGTGTGGACATGCGCTGGAACGCGCTGGAAGGCTATGACGAGGCTGCCTCGCAGCTGGCCCCCCATGCCTGGAAGGCGGGCCCGCAGACCCAGTTGCTGAAGAAGCAGTTGGAAGCCATGCCCGATGGCGGCAAGTTTGTCATGGTGATCCCCGCCAACCCTTTCCGCTGCCCGCCCGGCCCCTACGAGCGCGCCGCCATGGTGGCCCACTACCTCAAGCAGCACAAACCGAAGAGCAAGATCCTGCTGCTGGACGACAAGGACGCCTTCTCCAAGCAAGGGCTGTTCATCCAGGGCTGGAAGGCGCTGTACGGCGACATGATCGAGTGGGTCAAGCAGTCCGACGACGGCAAGGTCACCCGCGTGGACGCCAAGAACCTGGAAGTGGAAACCGCCTTCGGCACCAAGCACAAGGCCGATGTGCTGAACGTCATCCCGCCCCAGAAAGCCGGCTTCATCGCCGACCGCGCTGGCGTGACGGACGCCAGTGGCTGGGTGCCCGTCAAGGCCGAATCGTTCGAATCCTCGAAGGTGCCGAACGTCTATGTGCTGGGCGATGCCACCATCGCCGCCCCCATGCCCAAATCGGGCTTTGCCGCCAACACCCAGGGCAAGGTGGCCGCTGCGGCCATTGCGGCCGAGCTGACCGGCCAGCCATTGCCCGCCGCCTCGTACGCCAACACCTGCTACAGCCTGATCGGCAACGACTACGGCATCTCCGTGGCAGGGGTCTACCGCGCCCAGGAAGGCAAGCTGATCGAAGTGCCCAACTCCGGTGGCGTGAGCCCGCTGGATGGCAATGCCGCCTTCCGCAAGGCCGAGGCCGACTACGGCTCGGCCTGGTACAAGGCCATCAGCACCGACATCTGGGACCGCTGATCCATGCCGCCCTCCACCCAGCTGGCTGCCGCATTCGCTCTGGGCTGCGCCTTCGGTCTGGCCGCACGGCTCAGCCGTTTCTGCCTGCTGCGCGGCCTGCGCCAGGCGCAGGGGCTGGATGGAGATGCCGCACGCGGCAGCGCGCCGGCGCTGCAGGCTTTTGCGCTGGCCCTGGCGGTGGCGTTGCTGGGCACCCAGGCCCTGGTCTGGGCCGGCCAGCTGGATTGGAGCCTGGCGCCCATCGTGCGCACGCAGTTCTCGGTGCCCGGCGTGCTGCTGGGCGGTGCGCTGTTCGGTGTGGGCATGGTGCTGGCACGCAGCTGCGGTGCGCGGGCCCTGGTGCTGCTGGGAGGAGGCAATCTGCGCGCGCTGGTCACGCTGGTGTTTCTGGGCCTGGCGGCCCAGGCGACGTTCACCGGCGTGCTGGCACCGCTGCGCCAGTGGTGGCAGAACCTGGGTGCGGTGGCGCTGGAACACAGCACCCTGCCTGCTGTCCTGTCCGCAGCGGGTGGGAACAGCACCACGGCACTGGCGCTGTGCACCGCCCTGCCCGCGGCAGCACTGCTGGTTTATGCATTCTGGAACCCCGCTCTGCGCCGCAGCCCGGTGCAATGGCTGGGTGCTGGGGCCATCGGCGCTCTGGTGGCCGCCGGCTGGTGGATCAGCAGCCATGTGGGGGTGGACCCGTTCGAGCCCACACCCACCACCTCGCTGAGCCTGATTGCGCCGGTGTCCGAAAGCCTGCTCTACCTGCAGCTGGCCGTGGGGCGCGACTTCAGCTGGGGCCCGGCCCTGGCCGCCGGCATTCTGGCCGGCGCCGCAGCGGGCGCACTGCTGGACCGCAGCGCCCGGTGGGAGGGGTTTGACAGCACGCCACGCCTGGCAGCGTCGGCACTGGGCGGCACCTTGATGGGCCTGGGCGGGGTGCTGGCGGCTGGCTGCTCCATCGGTCAGGGCCTGAGCGGGCTGTCCACCCTGGCAGTGGCCAGCCTGCCCGCCGCAGTCGGGATTGTGCTGGGCGCCTGGCTGGCACTGCGCCTGCTTCCGGTCACTTTGCGATAAGTGAGCACACTCTCACGCCACACCACTGCGGCATACGCACCACAGCGGTGCGGTACCGTCCGGTCGCTGTCCTAGAATCCGCGCATCAGACAGTGCTGTATGTGCCGCGTGACGGCTGTGACGGATCCCCGGATACCGTCTGCCTGCCCAGCCTTGCCGGGGTGTTCCACCCTGCGCCCACCGACCACATCCCCCTGCTGACGCCTTCGCTGATCGCATCGGCGCTGGCTGCCGCCGCCATGCCCCTGGCTGCTGCTGCGCTGGTGCGCGGCGGTGTCTCCGGGGCGCCTGGAACCGGGCTGGCTGCCGGGCCGCTGCGCTGCCTTTTGGTCTGCGTCATTCTTTTTCTTTTGCAAGGTCCCGCTACATGCAACGTCGCCACTTTCTGACCCGTCCGCCCGTCATGGCGGCTGCCGCCATCGCAGCGCCTTCGCTGGCCCTGGCCGCACCGGCCATCCTGACACCCCAGTCGCGCATCCTGCCCCGCCAGGGCAAGGGCCCGCGCATCGTGATCTGCGGCGGCGGCTGGGGCGGCATGACGGCGGCGCGCTACCTGCGCGAGCTGATGCCGACATCCGAAGTGGTGCTGCTGGAGCGCAATGCGACCTTCTGGTCCGGTCCGATGAGCAACAAGTGGCTGATCGACATCGTGAACACCGATTTCGTCAACCGCGACATGCTGCACCCGGCCAACAAGTACGGCTACACGCTGCTGCAGACCGAGGTGACCGGCTTCGAGCGCGACCAGAAGCTGGTGCGCACCAGCCATGGCCTGATCGAATACGACTTCCTGATCCTGTCGGGGGGTATCCGCAACGACTACGAAGCCTGGTTCGGCAACGACCAGCGCGCCATTGAATACACGCGCACGCACTTCCCCAACGCCTACATCCCCAACCAGGAGATGCTGTCGCTCAAGAGCAAGGTCAAGAACTTCAAGGGCGGCACGCTGGTGATGACCCTGCCACCGCCGCCGCACCGCTGCCCGCCTTCGCCCTACGAGCGCGCCTGCCTGATTGCCTGGCACATCAAGAAGAACAAGATCCCCGGCAAGATCCTGATCCTGGATCCCAAGCCCAAGATCGCCCCCATCAGCATGGGCTACCAGCAGGCCTTCGAAGAGCTGTATCCGGACATCATCACCCACGTGCCCAATGCGCGCGTGCAAGAAGTCGACCCCTTCAACAAGAAGATCAAGACCGCCGCCGGCGAATTCAAGTTCGACGATGCCATCCTGATGCCGCCGCACCAGGCGGCCGACATGGTCTGGCAGGCCGACCTGATCGGCAAGGACCCGGCCACCGGCAAGCCCACCGGCTGGGCCGATATGCACAACCGCCTCTACCATGCCAAGACCGACGACCGCGTCTACTTTGTGGGCGACCTGATGGGTACCATCTCGCCCCAGTTCGGCCACTACCCCAAGAGCGGCCACGTGGCCAACTACATCGGCAAGATCGTGGCCAAGAACATTGCCCAGCGCGTGGCAGGCAAGGAAGTCACGCCGCTGCTGCCGGACAACCTGTGCTACATGATGGTCAACGGGGATCCGCAGGAGGAAATCTCGGTCAAGTTCGAGTACGAAGTGGACGCCGCCAGCGGCAATGTGATCCAGCACCAGATCGACATGGACGTACGCACGCCCGACCTGGTCAAGGAAGACTTTGCCTGGATCAACAGCAAGTTCAGCGACTTCCTGGGCGTGTAAGCCCTCCGGGCGGGATGCCGCCCGGGTTCTGCATAGCGACCGATAGCAAAAAAGGTAGACCGACTTCATGCTTCACCACACCTCCCGCAGAAGCCTGGTACTGGGCGCGGCAGCGCTGGCCCTGCCGGTGGCCGCACTGGCCCAGCAAAGCAGCGCGACCGGCGCCAAGGCGCCGCTGGTCGGCCCGCTGGCCCCGAATCCGGCCGAATTCAAGAAGCAGGTGGACCAGTTCACCGGCAGTGCCACGCCCGTGGCCGACGGCCTGCAGCTGGACGTGCCGGCCCTGGCCGACAACCCCAGCGCCGTGCCGGTCAAGGTGAAAGTCACGGCCCCCATCACCGAGCAGGACTGGTGCGAGGAAATCATCGTGCTGGCCGAACTCAACCCCTCGCCGCTGACCTGCCGCCTGCACTTCACCGCGCTGACGGGCACGGCCGAAGCCGCCGTGCGCGTGCGCCTGTCGCAAACGCAGACCATCCACGCCCTGGCCCGCATGAAAAGCGGCAAGGTACTGGTGGCCAAGCAGGCCGTCACCGTTGCCGCCAGCGGCTGCGGCATGTGAGCCAAGGAGCCTCCATGAACCCTTCCAAGCCCCCCCGCATCTGGGTCAGCAATGCCAGCCCCAAAAAGGGCGAAGTGCTGCGCGTGCGCGCACAGATCGAACATGTGATGGAAAGCGGCCTGCGCACCGACCCGGCCACCGGCAAGCTGCGCCCGCGCAACATCGTCAACCGCTTTGAAGCCCGGCTGGACGATGCCCTGCTGTTTGCCTGGACGCCCGGCATCTCCGTGGCCCAGAACCCCTACATCGAATTCACCTTCCTGGCCCGCCAGAGCGGCACGCTGCACTTCCACTGGAAGGATGACGGCGGCCAGACGCTGAAAGCCGAAAAAGCCATCACCGTGGCCTGACGCCGCAGCATGCGCCATGCAAGGCGCCCCCCCCCCTTTCCCCCGGCCTCGGCCCCGCTCTGCGGGGCTTTTTCATGTCCCTGTGCGGCACCACCGGCAGCGGTTGCCGGCGACCCGGCGCTTACAGCACGGTGCAGGCTGTGCGCGCATCCGGCTGGCATGCGGCATACACCGCCACGCGGTTGCGCCCCAGGGCCTTGGCCCGATAGAGCGCATCGTCCGCACGCTCCATCAAGGCCTTGGCCTGGCCGGCATGGACGGGAAACGCCGCCAGCCCGCACGACAACGTGGCATGCACCGTATGGCGCTCCAGCCGCCGCGGGCTGCCGGCAAATGCCTGGCGCAGCGTCTGGGCACGCTCCCAGGCGGCCTCGATCGGCGTATCGGGAAACAGCACCAGGAACTCATCTCCGCCGTAGCGGAACACCATGTCCTGCGACCGGCAGGAATGCTGCAGGTGGCGGGCAAGAGACTGCAGCAACTGGTCGCCCGCCGCATGGCCGTGGCGGTCATTGGTCTGCTTGAAGAAATCCACGTCCAGCAGCATCAGCGCCAGGCTGGTCTGGCGCACCCGGCAGGACTCCAGCAGACGCGGCAGGCTGTCTTCCAGCATGCGGCGGTTGAGCAGGCCGGTCAGCGGGTCGCGCTCGGCCTGCTCGGTCAGGCGGTCCTTGAGTGCACGGATCTCTTCCAGCTTGTTGCGCAACTGGCTGCGCTGCTGGTGCAGCACGGTGGCACGCCGGTAGCTGTTCTGAGCAAACACCGCCAGAAACGCCATCAGCGTGGCCATGCACAGCACCGTGGTCAGCATGCTGCTGTCGGGCACAAAGTGCAGCGGGCGCACCAAACCGACCAGCAACACCCCCGCCGCCATGGCCACCAGGGCCTCCAGCCAGCCCAGCCAGCTGCGGAACGCCAGCAGATTGACACTGGCCCCCACGAACAGGATGAAGCTCACCCACAGCGAAAAGTCCAGCACCGCCGCCCAGGCACCAAAGCACAGCGCATCGGCCAGCATGTGCTGCACTTCGGCCTTGCGCGGGTGGTCGGCATACAGGCCGCGCACATACAGCAGGTGGGGATAGACCAGAAATTGCAGCACCAGCAGCCCCCACAGCCAGACCGCACCGTGCTGGGCCTGCACCTGGCTGCCCAGGGCCAGGCCCAGCAAGGCGAACGAGGTGCTGCGGTTTTTCCAGTTCATGCGCACCGCCCAATGGGCGCGCGGGGCAACAGCGGTGTGACTTGCGGCCATACGGTGTGATCCACGGAAGGTGTGCAACCTTCTGCAGGGCCGATCAAGCATGGGCTCGACCTGTCTCCTCCCTGTGGCACGGTGGCCTGCGGCTGCGGTTGATGTGCCAAGCGCGCCGGCGCTTGGCACCCGCTGACGCTTTTATTATTTATTAGCTTTTAATTATAGAAACTCAGATTGCAATACAGTTCATTTATCAATTCCCGAGTGCATTCCATGTGATTGCAGGGATACAAAAAAAGGCCTCTTGCGAGGCCTTTTATCGATGGACGGAGGAAAAACCTCCCAGCCCTAGATGCCGCGATAGCGCCCTGGCCGGTGGCTCACCGCCAGAAACACGCCCATGACCACCGCCGCCAGCACGGACCAGGCCACGCGCTCCCACGGCACCACCCACAGCGCCAGCATCACCACCGTGCAGTCGATGGCCATCTGCACCTTGCCGGCGCGGATGCCATAGCGTTCCTGCAGGTACAGCGAGGCAATGGTGGCCCCGCCCAGGCTGGAGCGGTGGCGTGCCAGAAACAGGATGCCGGTGCCCATCAGCAGACCGCCGGCGATGGCCGCAAACACCGGGTGCAGATAATCGATGTGGATGAAGCGGGGTCCCAGCTCCACAATCAACGAAAGTATGCCAACACTTACAAATGTCTTGATCGTGAATACCCGGCCGATATGTTTCCAGGAAAACCAGTAAAACGGGATATTGATGGCAAAGTAAATCGCACCAAACGGCCAGCCGGTGGCGTAGTGCAGCACAAAGGCCAGACCGGCCGTGCTACCCGTCAGCAGCCCGGCCTGGGAGAACATCATCATGGTGATGCCCACAAACAGGGAGCCGGTGAACAGGGCCTGGGCATCTTCGAAAGTGCCGTGGCGTAGGCCGGAAGGGGGTTCAGCCGCTGCAAGGGGGCTGGAGGCGGTGCCGGCAGAAACGCCGGCCGCCAGGGGGGCGGAGGTGGATGCAGTGACAGTGTGAGCCATGGTATGGACCTTTGCGACGTTGCACCGGCAGTTGTGCCGCCGGCAAAAAAACGCTTGCAAGATGGATGCCTGCAAGCACGTCGCTCAGCCCGTATTTTGCTGCAACGCAGCAACCCCATTCACTGCCGTGGTGCAATCACCACGCACATCCGGGGCCACACCGCGGTCAGTGCTCGCCTGACGCGCGTTTTTGCACCGAAGCGCTGCGGATCACCCGGCCTTCGTCGCTGAAAGTCACCGTGAACACCATCTCGCGGTTGGGCGGGTCGATCCACTGCCAGTCCCAGTCCGTCTCCTGCTTCAGTGCAAACCGCATGCGCTTGGCCGGCATGCCCAGCATGCGGCGGACCTGCTCGTCCGTCATGCCGGGCTGGATCTTTTCGAACATGTGCGGCGCCAGCACCTGGCGCAGCGCGCTCATCTTGCCGTCCGGACCGATGGTGACCATGTAGTTGCGGTGACCGGCTGGCTGGCGGTTGTATTCAAAGGTGCGCGAGCCGTCAGACTCGTTCCACACATAGGCCGGCTCCCCGAATTCGGCACGCACATCGGCTTCGGTGGACAGGCCTTCTTCCAACTTGTCGATCTTGTGCTGGTCACAGCCCACCAGGCCCACTGCGCCCAGCGCCACGGCCGCCAGCATGCCTGCGATACGCGAGAAAGATTTCATGGGTTTTGTCCTGTCCATCATGCTGCACTGCAACCATACAGTCCCGCCAGTCTAGCGGGCTTGCAGGCCCGCTGCGCGCAGCACCTTGGCAGTTCCGCCCGGCGAACAGGGCATGATGACGTTCTTTCACTGAGTATCCGCCCGCCCATGTCTGCTTCCCTGCCCGATCTGTTCGCCCACTTTCACGCCTGTGCCGCTGAAGCACTGCAGCAGGACAACAAATGGCTGGTGATCGACCCCGTGTACGACCACATGGAACAGCTGGCCGCCCAGCCCCTGGAGCAACTCCTGCCCCAGATCCTGCAGCTGATCGAAACCTATCCCACGCTGGACTACGGCGGCCCCGGCCCGTTCGGCAGCCTGATTGAAGAACACCCGCTGACCGCCTACACCCCGGCGTTGCTGGCCTCGCTGCAGCGCCAGCCCAGCGTGCAGGTCATGGGCTGGCTGGACCGCGCCGTGCGTGCCGAGGGGCTGGATCTGCCCTGCGGCCCCAATCCGGTGCGCCCGGCCGATTACGCCGCCGTGCTGGAGCAGCTGCTGCACCACCCTCTGGCCTCCGAGGAGTGCAAGGCCTTCGCCCAGGACAGCCTGGACGACGCTCGCCAGGCGATCCGCCCGTGAACCGCTAAAATCCCCTCTTCTGAGAGGTTTACCCACATGTCCATCTTCCGCCGTCCCGACTACCAATCCGAAACCACCCAGTTCCTGAACGAGCTGAAGAAGCAGAACCCCGCGCTGGAATCCCAGCAGCTGGCCGGTCGCGCCCTGCTGTGGGACAAGAACGTGAACTATGAAGTGGCGGCAGACACCGCCCAGGCCCAGGTGGCCCAGAAGCCCTACGTCTACCAGACCAACGCCAGCTGATCCCAGGCGGTCTGCCCGGCTGTGTACCCTGCACAGTCCTACGGGCCGCGTGCGCCACCCCGTGCGCACCCGCGGCTCCTTGAATTGCAGCACCCATGAAGCAGCGCGCCTCCCAGGCCGGTGACAACGACGCGCTGGCCGCGTCGTCCGCACTCACGCCCCTGTCGCCCGACGGCCTGCCCGACGTGGTGGACCAGGTGGCCTTGGCACGCCTGTACGGGGAGCCGCTGTTCAACCTGCCCAATGACCTCTACATCCCGCCGGATGCGCTGGAGGTCTTCCTCGAGGCCTTTGAAGGCCCGCTGGACTTGTTGCTGTATCTGATCCGCAAGCAGAACTTCAACATCCTCGACATCCCCATGGTGGATGTCACCGCCCAGTACCTGCGCTATGTGGACGAAATCCGCACGCGCAACCTGGAACTGGCGGCCGAATACCTCTTGATGGCCGCCATGCTCATCGAGATCAAGTCGCGCATGCTGCTGCCCCCCAAGAAGAAAGAGGGGGAGGAAGAAGCCGAAGACCCGCGTGCCGAACTGGTGCGCCGTCTGCTGGAGTACGAGCAGATCAAGCTCGCTGCCGCCCAGCTGGGCCAGATTCCGCAGTATGGCCGCGACTTTCTGAAGGCCCAGGTCTACATCGAGCAAAGCCTGCAGCCGCGCTTTCCGGATGTGGAGGTCTCCGAGCTGCAGGCAGCCTGGCAGGACATCCTCAAACGCACCAAGCTGGTCCAGGCCCACCGCATCACCCGCGAAGAACTGTCGGTGCGCGAGTACATGAGCCAGATCCTCAAGCAGTTGCAGGGCCGCCGCTTTGTACCGTTCGAGGACATCTTCGTGCCCGAAAAAGGCAGCACCGTGCTGGTGGTGACCTTTATCGCGCTGCTGGAGCTGGGCAAGGAAACCCTGATCGAAATCACCCAGGCAGAGGCCTACGCACCCATCTATGTGCGCCTGGCCTATCGCCCTGTCGAGCCCGTGCTGGCCCCGCTGGACGCCGACGAAGGCGTGTACTCGACGGACTGAGTCTCCCTCCACGTTCCGGCCCTTGTTTTCGGCCCCGTCGCGCTGCGCGCAGCCGGGGGTGAGGACCTGCCCGCCATGCAGCACCCGCTGGCGCTGCACGCCAGTGCACGACCACCACCGCCAAACCCTGCTGCGCAGGCCATACCCGGGCCCTGCGCTCGGAATTGCAGCGGCTTTTTTCTTCCCCAAAGCCGCCAGACCCGGTCACCAAGGCCGTCACAGCGCTGGCGCTTTTTGCAACCACCAACCGGGAGACCGATTTCCGCAGCGAAAACAGCGGCAACACCGTCCAATCCGGTCGGTTTGGCAGCGCCACAACGGGCAGCGAAGGGGAAATTGACCACCATTTGCGCGGAGATGCAGACACCTTGCATGCAATCTTCAGCAACACCCCTTCAACCGCGCGCAACCTCCCGCCAAAAGACACGCTAGCGCCACGCGGACCGCTCAGCGCCATCTGGCGCAATTTGCACCCTCTGCAGCATGCCCACAATGCCCGGCATTCCCTGTTCGACCCGGAGCTTTCGCCATGCCGCACGCCACCTCTTCCACGGACTGCGCCAGCCACGCTGCCCCCCGCGCCCCTGCTGCCGCTGTTTCCCCGCCTGCCACACAGGCCATGCAATGGCACCAGCCCGTCACCCGGCCCACTGCACAGGCGGCCGACACGGCCGGCCAACGCTGGCCGGTAGACGCCATCCAGGCCCTGCTGGACCTACCTTTTCTGGACCTGCTGCACCAGGCCCAGAGCGTGCACCGCCAGCACTGGCCGGCCGGTGAGATCGAGTTGGCCACGCTGCTGTCGGTCAAGACCGGGGGCTGCCCCGAAAACTGCGGCTACTGCCCGCAGTCGGCCGAATTCGACACCGGCGTGCAGGCCGACAAGCTGATGAGCGTGGAAGAAGTCACCCGCGCTGCCAAGGCCGCACAGGACGCCGGGGCCACGCGCTTTTGCATGGGCGCCGCCTGGCGCGCGCCCAAGGACCGCGACATCGAAAAAATGAACGTGCTGATCAGCGCCGTGAAGGGGCTGGGCCTGCAGACCTGCGCCACGCTGGGCATGCTGCAGCCGCACCAGGCCAAGGCACTGCACGACGCCGGGCTGGACTACTACAACCACAACCTAGACACTGCACCCGAGTACTACCGGGACGTTGTCAGCACCCGCCAATACCAGGACCGGCTGGACACCCTGGCTGCCGTGCGCAACGCCGGCATCAGCGTGTGCTGCGGCGGCATCATCGGCATGGGGGAAACCGAGGTTCACCGCGCCGGGCTGATTGCCCAGCTGGCGAACATGGAGCCCTACCCCGAGTCCGTCCCCATCAACAGCCTGGTGCGCGTGCCCGGCACCCCGCTGGCCGACAGCGAGCCCGTCGATCCGCTGGATTTCGTGCGCGTGATTGCCGTGGCCCGCATCACCATGCCCCAGGCCCGCGTGCGCCTGTCGGCAGGTCGCCAGCAACTGGGCGAGGCGGTGCAGACCCTGTGCTTCATGGCCGGTGCCAATTCCATCTTCTACGGCGACAAGCTGCTGGTCACCGGCAACCCCGATGCCGATGCCGACCGCCAACTGCTGCACAAGCTGGGACTGCACGGCCTACAAACCCAGACATCCGCCGCCTGAAGACCTGCGCGCCATCGACTGCCGCGGCGCCCGGCCCGTGTGAACGCCGCGGCACACACTCTGTAGGACGGCACAGCCGCCCTGCGCTCTTTGCCACCATCACGGACCACTCCCGCAGCCCCGCGCTGCGGCCCTGGCCCAGGGAGTTCCGCATGACCTCTACCCTTGCCCACCGCAGCATGGCGGCTGTCTGGCACCCTTGCACCCCCATGCAGCGGCACGAAGCCGCGCCCCCGCTGGCCATTGACCGCGCCAGCGGCCCCTGGCTGTACGACACCGACGGACGGCGCTACCTGGATGGCATCAGCTCCTGGTGGGTCAATCTGTTCGGCCACGGCCACCCGCATATCCGCGCCGCACTGGCCGACCAGCTGGAGCGCCTGGACCACATCCTGCTGGCCGGCTGCACCCACGCGCCGGTGGTGGAACTGTCCGAACGCCTGGCCGCGCTCACCGGTCTGGGCCACGCCAGCTATGCCAGCGACGGCGCCTCGGCCACCGAAATCGCACTGAAGATGAGCGCCCATTACTGGCGCAATCTGGGTCGGCCCGAAAAGAACCGCTTTGTCGGCCTGGCGGGCGGCTACCACGGAGAGACCGTGGGCGCGCTGTCCGTCACAGATGTGGAGATTTTCCGCAGTGCCTATGCCCCGCTGACCCGTCTGTCAGCCACCGTGCCCAGCCCGGATGCACGCCACGCCTTGCCAGGGGAAAGCGCTGCCGACGTGGCCCTGCGTGCGGCAGTCGCCCTGGAGGACTGGCTGCAGGCCCACCACCAGGAAACCGCCGCGCTGATCGTGGAGCCGCTGATCCAGTGTGCCGCAGGCATGGTGATGTACGACGCCGTCTACCTACGCCAGGCCCGCCAGCTGTGCGACCGCTACCAAGTGCATCTGGTGGTGGACGAGATCGCCACCGGCTTCGGCCGCACCGGCCGCCTGTTCGCCCACCAGCAGGCGAGCATCACGCCGGACTTCATCTGCCTGTCCAAAGGGCTGACCGGCGGCACGCTGCCGCTGTCGGTCGTGCTCACCACCGACACCGTCTACCAGGCGTTCTACGGCACCGATGCGGCACGGGCGTTCCTGCATTCCCACTCCTACACTGGCAACCCGCTGGCCTGCCGCGCTGCCCTCGCCACACTGGATCTGTTTGCGCAGCGGGATGCGCTGACCACCAACCAGGCCATGGCGGCGCAGATCAGCGCCGCCTTCGCACCGTTGAACACCCACCCCCGCGTGCGCCACGCCCGCCACCTGGGCATGGTCTGGGCCTGGGACATCGACACAGACTTGCCCGACTTTGCCCTGCGCTACCACCATGCGGCCTTGCGCCACGGCCTGCTGCTGCGCCCCATCGGTCGCACGCTGTACTGCATGCCGCCCTATGTGCTGGACGCCCCCGCCATCGCCCACCTGGGCCGCGCGAGCCTGGCGGCACTGGAAGACTGCTTGCAGCAGGAAGCCGCGCTGCGCCTGCGCACGGAGGCCGCATGATCGGCTGCTTTGTGACCGGAACCGACACCGGCGTCGGCAAGACCCTCGCCAGCTGCGCGCTCTTGCACGCCCTGGGCCGCCACCACGCCCGCGTGGTCGGCATGAAGGCCGTGGCCGCGGGGGCCGAGCCCGACGGCCATGGCGGCTGGGCCAATGAAGACACGCTGGCCCTGCGCGCCGCCTCCACGCTGGCAGTGCCCGCTGCCTGGGACAACCCGGTGCTGTTGGCCGATCCGCTGTCGCCCCATATCGCCGCCCAGCGCGCCGGGGTGGAGGTGACGCTGCCCCCCATCCTGTCCGCCTACCACCAGCTGGCCGCCCAGTCCGACGCCGTGGTGGTGGAGGGAGCCGGCGGCTGGCGCGTGCCACTGTCGGACAGCCTGTCGATTGCCGATCTGGCCGTGGCGCTGCAGCTGCCCGTGGTGCTGGTCGTCGGCCTGCGCCTGGGCTGCCTGAACCATGCGCTGCTGACGGCCGACGCCATCCGGGCCAGCGGCCTGCCGCTGGCCGGCTGGATCTGCAGCCGCATGGACCCCCACATGCTCGCCCCAGAAGACAACCTGGCTACGCTGCGCCGTGCACTGGGCAGCCTGGGTGCGCCGCTGCTGGCCGACCTGCCCCACCAGGTCCGGCCCGATCCTCGCACCGCATCCGTACAACTCCCGCAGGAATGGCAATGACCCCCACCACCGCACCATCCACCGGTTCCTGGCTGGACGAACTCCCCCTGCAACTGGCCGCGCTGGACGCACAGCACCTGCTGCGCACGCGCCGTGCCGTGTCGCCGCTGCAGGGGGCGCACATCCGCGTGGACGGCCAGCCCCTGCTGCAGTTCTGCAGCAACGACTACCTGGGCCTGGCCGGCCACCCGGCCCTGGCCGAGGCAGCCTGCACCGGCGCCTGGGACTTTGGCGTGGGCTCCGGCGGCTCGCCCATGGTCAACGGCCACAGCACGGCCAATGCCGCACTGGAAGCCGATCTGGCGCAGTTTGTGCAGCTGCCGCGTGCGCTGTACTTCTATGCCGGCTTTGCCACCAATGCCAGCGTGATCCCGGCGCTGGTGGGTGCGGGCGATGCCATCTTCTCGGACGCCCTGAACCACGCCAGCTTGATCGACGGCTGCCGGCTGTCACGCGCCAGCATCCACCGCTATCCGCATGGCAACCTCGCTGCGCTGGATGCGCTGCTGGCCGGCAGCACCAGCCGGCGCAAGCTGGTGGTCAGCGACGCCGTGTTCAGCATGGACGGCAATGTGGCCGACATTCCCGGCCTGCTGGCCTTGTGCGAACGCCACGATGCCCTCTTGATGCTGGACGATGCCCATGGCCTGGGCGTGCTGGGTCCGCAAGGGCGCGGCAGCCTGGCCGCCGCCGGGCTGACGGGGGCCGCTGCCTCCCCCCGGGTGCTGTACATGGCCACGCTGAGCAAGGCGGCCGGGGTCTCCGGGGCTTTTGTGGCCGGCAGTGAGGTCCTGGTGGAATGGCTGCTGCAGAAGACACGCAGCTACACCTTCGCCACCGCCGCGCCCGCCTTGCTGGCGCGGGCGCTGCAGGCCAGCCTGCGGTTGATGGAACACGAGACCAGCCTGCGCACCCAGTTGCAGGCCCGCATTGCCCAGCTGCGCCAGGGGCTGCAGCCCCTGCTGGCACACACCGGCTGGCGGCTGCTGCCGTCGGACACCGCCATCCAGGCGCTGGTGGTCGGCAGCAATACCGCCGCCCTGGCGCTGATGGACGGCCTGCGCCAGCGCGGTCTGTGGGTCCCGGCCATCCGCCCGCCCACCGTGCCCGCGGGCACGGCACGGCTGCGCATTGCCTTGTCGGCCGCACACACCGAAGCCGATGTGCAGCTGCTGCTCACCGCCCTGACAGCGCTGGCGCCCACCGCAGAACCCGCCCTGGCGTGAGCCGATTTGCACCCGGCTGTGAACGGCTTTCAGCCCCGGCATCCCGGTGGCGGCCGCTCTTGGCCTGACAATCGGCAGTGTTGCAGACCGGGTCATGCCCGGTCTGCCGCCTTTTCCCATCACACCGCCCGAGGAGACACCATGCCCCACCTGTACGTGGAATACAGCAACAACCTGACCGGCCTGAACGAACAAGGCCTGCTGGAAAAGCTCAATGCCGTGGTCTGCGGCCACGCCACCGTCGCCGATGAAGCCGACGTCAAGGCTCGCATTGCCGCATTGCAGCAATTCCGCATCGGCACCAACCCTGCGCAACGCGGCTTTGTGCACGTGCAACTGCGCCTGCTGGCGGGCCGCACACCCGAGGTGAAGAAGGAACTGTCCGACGCCATCGCTGCCGTGCTGCGCGCCGAAGTCCCCCAGCCTGCTGGCGTGATGGTCCAGCTGAGCGCCGAGATCGCCGACATGGACAAGGCCAGCTACTACAAGGACCGCCTGTAATCCCCCAGGCAGCCCGCGCACCCGGGCGGGTCGGCCGACCACCCGACCGGTGCACGGCGCGCAGAAGCATGCACCATGCAGGCTGCGTGCCGCGCTGTCACTGCGCCCACCTGCAGCCAGGCAGCTGCGCAGGCATCCGCTGCGGCCGCATTCCCCTTGGCACCCGCCACGTTCCGTGAATACCGCGCCCCCTTCCACCCGCCGTGCGCAGTGCCCTGACTGCCTGCGCCCTGCCAGCGCCTGCATCTGCGCATGCGTGCAGACGGTGGCGCACGCCACCCAGGTGCTGCTGCTGCAACACCCTCTGGAAGTGCAGCACCCCAAAGGCACGGCGCGGCTGCTGCACCTGTGCCTGCCGCACAGCCGCATGGCACAAGGCGAATGCTGGCCTACAGACAGTCTGCAGGCCCTGCTGCAGAACGCATGGCCTGCGGCGGGCGACAGACAGGCAGAGCCCGCCCCGGCGCTGACACTGTTGCTCTACCCGCCCTCCCCGCCCGATCCGGCACTGCCGCTGCTGGAGCCGCCGCCCTGGGACATGGCCGATCTGGCCGCATTGCCTGCAGGCGCCGCGCTGCGCCTGGTGGTGCTGGACGGCACCTGGCGCAAAAGCCGCAAGATGCTGTACCGCAACCCGGCATTGCAACAACTGCCCCGCCTTCCGCTGCGGGAGCTGCCGGCCAGCCGCTACGCCATCCGCAAGGCGCACAAGCCAGGTCAGCTGTCCACGCTGGAAGCCAGCTGGGCGGCACTGCGCCAGCTCGAGCCCGCCAATCCCACGCTGGACGGTCTGCTGCAGGCCATGGCCGCCATACAAGACCACTACCGCGCGCAGCTGACACCCTAAGCAGCTCCTGCACAACATGCAGGGGGAGGAGGCATCTTGAGGCTGGGCAGCCCGCAATCCTGGGTAGATGCATGCAGCACTCCCTGGCATGCGCTCTGTCGCCCCCCTGCAGGGTCTGCCGACCAGACCCGGTACCAGGCCAAGGCCCAGGGGGCGCGGCTTTCTGCTGCCGACGTTGGCACGACTGAGAGACACCTCCCCCGCACCGGCATGCGCCACGGCGACCCGGCCAGGCACATCCACGTTGGCGCCGCCCCAAAAAAAAGCGCTGCCGATGGCAGCGCAATCCATGCAAATCACCGCGTCATCCGCGTGATCCAGAGCAGCGCACACAGCCCGGTTCACATTGCGCAGATCCGCTGGTGGCCTTGCATGCCTCCAGGGCCAAGGTGTGGGTTCACACCCTGGTCACTTTCTCAGGGCTGGGCTGTGGCCTGGCCTTGGCGGGCCGTGGTCTGCACGGCACCCATGTACTTGGCGACGGTCTCCTGGAATGCAGGACCGTTGCGCAACTGCTCGTACCGGCGGTATTCGGGACTGGACTTCACTTCCGGAAACTGCGCCGGCGACGGCATGAAGCTCATGCCAGCCTTGTGCCACAGTTCCAGATCCGCCTGCACATGGGCTTTTTGCAGGGTTTCGGCATCGGCCGACACGGTCGATTGGGCGTGGGCAGCGCCCACCAGGGTCATCACAGCCGCAGCAGCGGCCATCCATTGCTTGCGCATGGCATTGTCCTTTCCAGACACATTCACAGAAGTTGCCGGGCTGCTGACAGTGGCAGCACAGCCTGGAAAGCAGTGTCGGGGCGGGAGCGGGGTACCGTCTGTGCGTTTTCTCACGCAGTGCAGCAAAAAGCCGAAAAAGACCCCGGGCGGCTCAGCGCATGTCTTCGAGCAGCACGCGCAGACCATCCACATTGGTCAGGCGCAGGCCGCGGCCTTCGCGCTGCAGCAGACCCAGGCGGGTCAGGCGCGACATCTCGCGCGCCACTTCTTCGCGGCTGCTGCCCAGCAAGGCCGCCAGGCTGACCTGGGTGGGTGCCGGCTGCAGCAGGGCCTGGTTGTTCTGCACCCCGGCGCGCTCCGCCAGCATCAGCAAGCGCGCATGCAGACGCCCGCCCACGCTGAGCGTGCCCATTTCCACCAGCCGGGCCACCAGCGACCAGACCAGGCGGTTCATGCCTTGCAGCAGGGCCGACAGCATGCCTTCCATCACCGCCGGGTCGCGGTCAAACAGGGCCTTGACCTCATGCCCTTCCAGCGTGGCAATCAGGCTGGCATCGGCCGCCTCCACCACCAGCGGCACGCTGGGCGGCTGGGAGCATTCCCCCAGCCAGTGGTTGCCGCACCATTGGCCTGGCATCAGGTCCCCCACGATCATCTCGCGCCCCTGGCTGCCGTAGTAGCGCACCCACAGCCGGCCGTGCACGATCAGGTTCAACCGCCCTTCGTCGAACGCATCCGGCAGCGGCTGCCCCGGCTCCAGCAGACGCCAGCGGAAGCGTGTGGCCAGGGACTGCAGATCCGCCTCCCCCAAATGGGCCAGCAAAGGCATGGTCTGCAAGGCCTGCCAGGACGCCGGAACCGGTGCCGGCGCAGGCGCTGCCCCTGCATCGTCAGAACGCAGCAGCGGTGGCGAAGAAACGGAAAGGGAGGCCATGGCGGCCATTGTGCCGTGGCCGCCACCGATCCGCTGCAGGCAGAAACCTCGGCGTTTTCCGGGCTCTCGCCCAGCCCTTGGTGCCCTGCAGCGCCCGCTGCCGCACAAACCCCGCCGGCGCGCTGGTGAACTGGCTACCGTTGCATTGCAGCATCCCCTAGACTCGCGCCAGATTGCAGCACTGGCCCAACGCAAAAAACACCTCTGGGAGACAACATGTCCGCAAGTACCACCGGCACGCCCTACGGCACCATTCCGCCCGCATCCCCACTGCCCCAGCGGCGCCCCGTCAGCCTGCCGCGCCTGGCGCAGATGCGTGCGGCCGGCGAAAAGATCACCATGCTCACCGCCTATGACGCCACCTTCGCCGCTGTGGCCGATGCCGCCGGTGTGGAGTGCATTCTGGTGGGCGACTCCCTGGGCATGGTCTGCCAGGGCCTGCACAGCACCGTGGGCGTCAGCCTGGACGATATGTGCTACCACACGGCCAGCGTGGCGCGCGGTCTGCACCGCGCCCAGGCCACGGCCTGGCTGGTTGCCGACCTGCCCTATGGCAGCTACCAGGAATCGCGTGAACAGGCGCTGCGCAGCGCCAGCGCCCTCATGCAGGCCGGCGCCCACATGGTCAAGCTCGAAGGTGGTGGCTGGACCGCACCCACGGTGCAGTTTCTGGTGGAGCGCGGCATTCCCGTCTGTGCCCACCTGGGGCTGACGCCCCAGACCGTCCACGCCCTGGGTGGCTACCGCGTGCAGGGCAAGGACGATGTGGCCGCTGCCACGCTGCGCCGTCAGGCCCGCGAGCTGCAGGATGCCGGCGCCGCCATGCTGGTGCTGGAGATGGTGCCCGCTGCCCTGGCCGCAGAGCTGACGCAGGCGTTGACCCACTGCCACACCATCGGCATAGGCGCTGGCAATGGCACGGCCGGACAGGTGCTGGTGCTGCACGACATGCTGGGCGTCAACCTGGGCAAGATGCCCAAGTTCGTGCGCAACTTCATGCAGGAGGCCGGCAACGTCAAGGGCGCCATGGCGGCCTATGTCCAGGCAGTCAAGGATGGCAGCTTTCCCGACAACCAGCTGCACGCCTGGTAAGCCCAGGCTTCTCCCGTTTCCGTCCCGTTTTCCGACACCATGCACATCGTCCATACCATCGCCGACCTGCGCTCCGCCCTGGCGGGCCGCGGCCGCCCCGCTTTCGTTCCCACCATGGGCAATCTGCACGAGGGCCATCTGTCCCTGGTGCGCACCGCACGCCAGCATGGCGATGTGACCGTGGCCAGCATCTTCGTCAACCGCCTGCAGTTTCTGCCGCATGAAGATTTCGACAGCTACCCGCGCACCTGGGATTCGGACTGCAGCAAGCTGCAGGCCGCCCACTGCGACCTGCTGTTTGCGCCGCGCGAAGCCGATCTCTACCCCGAAGCCCAGACTTTCAAGGTGCAGCCCGACCCCACGCTGGCCGACATGCTGGAAGGGCATTTCCGCCCCGGTTTCTTTACCGGCGTGTGCACCGTGGTGATGAAGCTGTTTTCCGCCGTATTCGCCACCACCGGCGGCGGCGCGGCCATCTTCGGCAAGAAGGACTACCAGCAGCTGATGGTGATCCAGCGCATGGTCCAGCAGTTTGCCCTGCCCATCACCATCATCGCAGGCGATACCGCCCGAGCCGACAGCGGCCTGGCACTCAGTTCCCGCAACGGCTACCTGAATGCCGAACAGCTGCAGCAGGCCATGGCCCTGTCCCAGGCACTGAAGGCCCTGGCGCAGGCGTCCCGCACGGGCCGCATTCCACTGGCCGACCTGGAAACCCAGGCCATCGGCCAGCTGCAGGCCCTGGGCTGGGAGCCCGACTACCTGACGGTGCGCCTGCGCAGCAACCTGCAAATTCCCAGTGCCGCCGACCTGGCCACGGCCCCGCTGGTGACACTGGGCGCCGCCAAGCTGGGCAGCACCCGGCTGATCGACAACCTCGAGTTCTGAACCGCGGCAGCTCTCAGCACTGGAACGCCCCGGTGGCGCAGTGCGGGGCCTCCGGCAGGACTTCCAGCCCATGGGCGGCCACGCGCAGCTGCGCACCGCTGGCAAATTCCAGCTCCAGCACCAGGGGCTGCTGCAATGCACAGGGCACGGGCAAGGCCGACAGGCGTTGCCCCTCCAGCAGCACACGCCCGCCCTCCAGCTTCCCGAAAAGCGCTTGCACGGGCGGCAGGGGCCCGGACAGCGTGCAGGCCAAGCGCATCGGGAGCCACAGGCCTTCGCCGCTGCCGGTCTTGCCCCCCTCCTCCGCGTACACCCGCGCAGCGGAAAAACGCACGGTCAGCACCGCAGCCGTGCCCGGGCTCACGCTGCACGCGGCGACTTCTGAATCTTCAAATACCCATTGCATGGCCGTGAGCATAGAGGCTGCACGACCCCATGGCATGCCCGTGGCGGGGGCAAGAAAGCTTTTCAGATAAGCAAGGCGAAATTTGTTTCTTCTGCCCTGCAGGCGGCATTTCCACAATGGCTGGACCAGGTGCGGCCCGCACCGCTTTTTCCGCCATGGAAGGATGTTCGTTTTATGCAATTCAAGAAGTGGACCACCGCCGCCGCTGCAGGCGCCGCGCTGCTGACAACCGGCTCTGTCTGGGCCGACCGCCTGCAGGACATCAAGAAGGCCGGCGTGCTGCGCGTGGCCGCCTTTGATGGCAACCCCCCGTTCGGCTTTGTCGACGCCAAGACTCGCAAGATCGTGGGCTTGGACGTGGACTACGCCGAAGAATTTGCCAAGCGCCTGGGTGTGAAGCTGCAGTTGGTGCCCACCAATCCTGCCAACCGCGTGCCGTTGCTGGTGTCCGGCAAGGTGGATCTGGTGCTGGCCAATTTCACCATCACCGAAGAGCGCGCCAAGCAGGTGAACTTCAGCGTGCCATATTTTTCGTCCGGCACGCAGTTCCTGGCCCCCAAGGGCACACTGGCCTCGGCCGACCAGCTCGGCAGCCTGCGCATTGCCGTGGACAAGGGCACGACCAACGAGATCGTGCTGCGCGAAAAATACCCGCAGGCCACCCTGGTCGCGTTCGACGACACGCCATTTGCCTTCACCGCCTTGCGCAACGGCAATGTGCAGGCCCTGGCGCAGGATGGCCCCAAGCTGGTGGGCCTGCTGGGCACCATCAAGGACGCCCAGGAACGCGCCAAGTGGGAAGTGCCGGCATTCACCATCTCGAACGACTTCATCGGTGTGGGCATTCCCAAGGGAGAGACCGCGCTGACCGACTGGGTCAACACCACGCTCAAGGAACTGGAAGGCAAGGGCCAGGCCGGCAAGATTTACGACGCCTGGTTCGGCCCTAAGAGCAACACGCCGCTGGTGCGCACTTTCAAGATCGGCGACAAGGTCTGAGCCACCGCATCCTTGCCGCTTTTCGCCAGGGTCTGCGCGCCTGACCGGTGCGCAGCCCTGGCTGCTTCCCATGACCCCTGTTCTCCCCTGGCCGGACGCGGTGCTGGCCCTCAAGTACTGGCAGTGGCTGCTCAGCGGCTGGTCGGTCACCATGGGCACCTCGCTGCTGGTGATTGCCCTGTCCACCCTGCTGGGCGTGCTGTTTGCCATGGCCCGTGATGCCGCAGCGCCGGCGCTGCGCACTGCGGCCGGCGTCTACCTCTCGGTGTTTCGCAACACGCCGCTGCTGGTACAGCTGTTTTTCTGGTATTTCGGCGTTCCCAGCCTGCTGCCTGCAGGCTGGATGGGCTGGCTGAACACGCCGCATGAGCTGGCCCTGGGCGGATGGCATCTGGCCTGGCCGTCGCTGGAGTTCCTGTCCGCCGCCGTGGGCCTGGTGCTGTATTCCACGGCCTATGTGGGCGAGGAAATCCGCGCGGGCATAGCCAACGTGCCGCGCAGCCAGCTTCAGGCGGCCCTGAGCCTGGGCATGACGCGCTGGCAGTCGCTGCGCCATATCGTGCTGCCGCAGGCGCTGGCCCATGTGGTCTCGCCGCTGTGCGGGCAGTACATGAACATCACCAAGAACACCTCGCTGGGCATGACGATCGGCCTGGTGGAGCTGTCCTACCGCACACGCCAGGCAGAGGCCGAGACCTTTCAATCCTTCCAGGTCTATGGCATCAGCACCGTGCTCTACATCGTGCTCATCATCGGCCTGGAACTGCTGAGCCGGCAGGTGCAGCGCCGGCGCCGATGGGGCCGGCTGCCCGTGGGGCGCACATGAACCTGGCGGCACTGGCCGACGACTGGCTCTACCTGCTGGTGGGCACCTTCCCCGAAGGACCGCCCGGCGGTGCGCTGCTGACCTTGATCCTGAGCGCCACCTCTGGTCTGGCCTCGGCCGTGCTGGGGCTGGCGCTGGGCATTGCACTGGCCATGGGCAGCGGGCCGTGGGCCACGCTCTTGCACACCGTGCTGGGCTTTCTGCGCGCCATTCCCGTGCTGATGCTGATCTTCTGGATCTACTTTCTGCTGCCCATGCTGTTCGGCATGGATGTGCCGGGCACGGTGTCCGTGGTGTGCGCCCTGTCGCTGATCGGCGGAGCCTATCTGGCCCACGCCGTGGCGGCGGGCATCCATGCCGTGCCCCAGGGCCAGTGGGACGCAGGCCGGGCGCTGGGCATGGACCGCTGGCAGGTCCTGCGCTGGCTGGTGCTGCCGCAGGCACTGACGGCCATGCTGCCGTCGTTGGTCAACCAGTGGGTCACGCTGATCAAGGACAGCTCGCTGGCCTATATCGTGGGCGTGGGCGAACTGTCGTTTCTCTCCACCCAGGTGAACGCGCGGCTGATGGTGAACCCGGCCGAGGTGTTTGTGTTCGTGGGCGGCGTGTACTGGCTGCTGTGCTCGCTGCTCCATCTGCTGAGCTGGGCCATCGGACGGCAGCAGCCGGCGCAGCGCGCCTGATTCGCGCCCGCACTGCTGCCTGCGCTACAGGGCCGTCACGCCCGGCCTTGCATACTGGCCGGCATTCACCACAAGGAGAGCGACATGCCGGAAAAGAACCTGTACCTGGACGATTTGTACGTGGGCCAGACCTTTGTCAGCGGTGAGCACCTGCTGGACGAAGCCCAGATCATTGCCTATGCCCGCCAGTTCGATCCGCAGGTCTTTCACCTCGACCCCGAAGCCGCCAAGCACACCTTCTTCCAGGGACTGGCGGCCAGCGGCTGGCACACGGCATCGATCAGCATGCGCTTGGTGACCGAGAGCATTCCGCTGGCGGACGGCGTGATCGGCGGCGGCATGGAAGAGCTGGCCTGGCCCCAGCCCACACGGCCCGGCGACCGGCTGCATGTGGAATCCGAGATCGTGGAGATCATCCCCTCCCAGTCCAAGCCCAACCGCGCCATGCTCCGCGTGCTGTGCCAGACCAAGAACCAGCGCGGCGAGGTGCTGCAGCGCTTTCGCCCCAAGATGCTGGCCTTCAGGCGCCCCGCCGCCTGAGGCGTTCACCCGGCGGATGGCTGCAGCGCCTGTGCCGTGTGCTGCAAGGCGGCCACCAGCGCATCCACCGCAGGCTCGGCCGGGCGGTGCAGCGGCAGCAGCACGTGCACCTGGTAGGGAATGGCGAAGGCCAGCGGGCGCACCACCAGCTGCGGCCCGGCACAGGCCTGGGCGGTGTAGGGATTGACGATGGCCACGCCCAGCCCCTGCTGCACCAGCGCGCAGACCGAGACCGCGCTGGCCGTCTCCAGCCCCAGCTGGCGCTCCACGCCCGCCTGGGTAAATACCGCATCGATCTGCTGGCGGTAAGGATCGTCCCGCGCCAGACTGATGAAGGGCTGGACGGCAAAGTCCTGCGCCGCCAGCACCGGCTGCTGCACCAGCGGGTGGGCGGCGGGCAGCACCGCCACCTCGTCCAGCGCCGGCAACGGCAGGCTGCGCGTGCCGGGTGGGGCATCGGCAAGCTCGGCCAGCCCCAGGTCAAAGCGCTGTGCAGCCATCCACTCCTGCAGCAGCGGCCCTTCCTGGGTGGTGATGCTCACCGGCACCGCCCCTTGCAGGGCCTGCAGGCGTGCCAGCGCGCCGGGCAGCAGCGCATGGCTGAGCGCCGGCAGGCACAGCACGCGCACGTGGGCACCCTGGGCCTGGCCCAGCTCCAGCGCCCGGTCGACCACGCGCTCCAGCCCCTGCCAGCTGCGCTGCACCTCGGCCCACAGCGCCAGTGCCCGCGCCGTAGGGCGCAGCCGGCCCTGGGCACGCTCGAACAGCGCATAGCCCAGCAATTGCTCCAGCCGCGCCAGCTCCCGGCTGACGGTCGGCTGGCTGGTGAACAGCAGGCGCGCCGCACCGGTGACGCCGCCGGCCAGCATCACCGCCCGGAACACCTCGATATGGCGATGGGCAATGCGGGGCGCCGTGCCGGTGGAGTCGGGGACTACCGCAGGCACAGACGGTACAGACGGCGCAGAGGAAGCGGGAGGACGGGTCATGGTGGCGGGCAATGCATATCAAATATGAATGACTTTGCCACAACAAAGCATTAGACCAAATATACCCACTGCGGCATTCTCTGCGTCCAAGGGGTGGGCCACCGTGCCGGATGGCCCATCTTGCCCGCACCGCACGCACACCCTCCTGTGCGCCAAAGCCGCTATCCATTGCAGAGTATCCAGACCATGAGCAACCCTTTTTCCCCCGCCCAGCTGTGGGCCCTGGCCGACGAATTCGGCACGCCGCTGTGGGTGTATGACGCCGCCACCATCCGCGAGCGCATTGCCCAGCTCAAGGCCTTTGACACCGTGCGCTTTGCCCAGAAGGCCTGCTCCAACATCCACATCCTCCAGCTGATGCGCGAGCAGGGCGTGAAGGTGGACGCCGTCTCGCGCGGCGAGATCCTGCGCGCTCTGGCCGCCGGTTTCACACCGGGCTTTGGCGAACCGGCCGACATCGTCTTCACCGCCGATGTGATGGACGAAGCCACGCTGGCCACCGTGGTGGAACACCAGGTGCCCGTGAACGCCGGCTCCATCGACATGCTGCACCAGCTGGCCGCAGCATCCAAGGGCCACCATGTGTGGCTGCGTATCAACCCCGGTTTCGGCCACGGCCACAGCAACAAGACCAATACCGGCGGCGAGCACAGCAAGCACGGCATCTGGCACAGCGAACTGGAAGCGGCGCTGGAAGCCATCAAGACCGGCGGCCTGGTGCTTGCCGGCCTGCACATGCACATCGGCTCGGGCGTGGACTACGGCCACCTGCAGGAAGTCTGCGGCGCCATGGTCCAGCTGGTGGAACGCACCAAGGCGGCCGGCGTGGACCTGCATGCGATTTCCGCAGGCGGCGGCCTGTCCATCCCCTACAAGGCGGGCGATGCCACCATCGACACCGCGCACTACCACGGCCTGTGGAATGCGGCACGCCAGCAGGCCGAAACCATCGTCGGCCACCGTCTGGGTCTGGAGCTGGAGCCCGGCCGCTTCCTGGTCGCAGAATCCGGCGTGCTGCTGGGCACCGTGCGTGCCACCAAGAACGCGGGCAGCAACCACTTCGTGCTGGTCGACACCGGCTTCAACGAACTGATGCGCCCCAGCATGTACGGCAGCTACCACGGCATGGACGTGCTGCGCCGTGACGGCCAGCAACTGCCCGCACAGGACAGCGTGGTGGCCGGCCCGCTGTGCGAATCGGGCGATGTCTTCACCCAGGGCGACGGCGGCGTGGTGCTGCCCCGCAGCCTGGCCGGTGCCAGCGTAGGCGATCTGCTGGTGATCCACGACACGGGCGCCTACGGCAGCTCCATGTCCAGCAACTACAACACCCGGCCGCTGGCGGCCGAGGTGCTGGTCGATGCAGGCCAGGCCCGCCTGATTCGCCGCCGCCAGACCGTGGACCAGTTGCTGGCACTGGAACTGGGCCTGTAAACCCTGACCGCCCGGCCTGCGGTGCTGCACCATCTGGTGGGACGACAGGCCACGGCGCTGTGAATGCACTTCAGCCACCTTCGGGTGGCTTTTTTGCATACCCCTGCCGCCCTCGCCGCCAGCGGCTGCGGGCTGTCCTGCAGGCGATACGTACCGGGGTGGCGACAGCGCCAGAATGGCTGCAGCACCTGGATAGGAACATGGCCCACACGCTATTGCAGCTGTGTGTTCAGCTCATTTATTCATAGCTTTTGGTGGTAAGCCCCTGTGTACCATGGGTACGCAATATCTGCCCTTCCCTGACTGGAGACCCCTATGTCCTTTCCCACCCGCCCGCTGGGCCAATCGCCGCTGATGGTGTCGCCGCTGTGTTTTGGCGGCAATGTCTTCGGGTGGACGGTGGATCCGTCCACCAGCTTTGCCTTGCTGGACGCGTGGCTGGGCTCGGGCATGAACTTCGTCGACACGGCCGATGTGTACTCGCGCTGGGTACCGGGCCATGTGGGCGGTGAATCGGAAACCCTCATCGGCCAGTGGCTGCAAAAAAGCGGCAAGCGCAAGCAACTGGTGCTGGCTACCAAGCTGGGCAAGGACATGGGCGACGGCAAGGTCGGCCTGCACCCCAAATACATCAAGCAGGCGGTGGATGCCTCGCTGACGCGCCTGCAGACCGATTACATCGACCTGTACCAGACCCATGACGACGATCCGAACATTCCGCTGGAAGATGTGCTGGGCACGCTGGGCGAACTGATCCAGGCCGGCAAGGTGCGCGCCATCGGCGCCAGCAACTACAGCGCCCAGCGCCTGGCCGAGGCACTGGACTGCAGCGACCGGCACCGCCTGGCACGTTTTGACAGCCTGCAGCCGCTCTACAACCTGTACGACCGCGCCGTGTTTGAAAAAGAGCTGCAGCCGCTGTGCGTGGCAAGCAACGTGGGCGTGATCAACTTCTACGCGCTGGCAGCCGGCTTTCTGACCGGCAAATACCGCAGCGAGGCCGATGTCGGCAAAAGCCTGCGCGGCGCCAAGACCACCAGCCTGTACCTGAACCCGCGCGGCCTGCGCATCGTCGATGCACTGGAGCAGGTGGCCGCCCAGTACAAGGCCCAGCCCGGCGAGGTGGCCATTGCCTGGCTGCTGCAGCAAGCCGGCATTGCCGCGCCGATTGCCAGCGCCACCAGCCTGGCGCAGCTGCAATCCCTGGTCACGGCCGCCACGCTGCAGCTGGATGCTGCGGCACTGGCCACGCTGGACGACGCCAGCCGGGAGGACTGAGCCGCTGGTGCGCTGGTGCGCATGCACCGCAGCGCCTCGCTCTGGCAAAAAAGCGAACGGCCTGCGCAGATGCCAGGCCGTTCAGTCTATGGAGCGCCGTCCGCCTGCGCGGGGTCGGCCAGCGGCTCAGCGCTCCTGCTTCGGGTCGCGCTCCATCAGGCGGTGCACAGCCTGGGCCGGTGCCACCTTGCCGTCCAGCAGGTCGACCACCGTCGCCGCAATCGGCATGTCCACACCCAGGGCCTGGGCGCGAGCCAGCACGGTGCGGGCGCTGTACACGCCTTCGGCCACATGGCCCAGTGACTCCACAGCCTGGGCCAGGCCCATGCCGCTGGCCAGCAGCAGGCCCACCTTGCGGTTGCGCGACAGGTCGCCGGTGGCCGTCAGCATCAGATCCCCCAGGCCCGACAGACCCATGAAGGTGTCGGCCCGGGCGCCCAGGGCCACGCCCAGGCGTGTCATCTCGGCCAGGCCGCGGGTCAACAGTGCGGCGCGGGCATTCAGTCCCAGCTCCAGGCCGTCGCACAGACCCGAGGCAATGGCCATCACGTTCTTCACGGCGCCACCCACTTCCACCCCGACGATGTCATCGTTGCCGTACACGCGCAGCGAAGGGCTGTGCAGTGCCTCCACCAGCGTATGGCGCACGCCGGCATCGCGGCTGGCGGCCACCAGGGCCGAAGGCTGGCTGCGCGCCACCTCCTGCGCAAAGCTGGGACCGCTCAGGGCGCCGCAGCGCAGCTGGGGCGCCACCTCGGCGCAGACCTCGTGCGGCATCAGGCCGGTACCGGCTTCAAAGCCCTTGCACAACCAGGCCACGGGCGCATGCAGATGCTGCAGCCGCTGCAGCCATTCGCGCAATGCGGCCATGGGCGTGCCAATGATGACCAGCTCGGCGTCGGCCACGGCATCCAGGGCATCGCCCTGCACCACCTGCAGGCCCGGCGCAAACGCCAGGCCCGGCAGGTAGCGCATGTTCTGGCGGCTGTCGTGCATCTCCCGGGCCTGCACGGCATCGCGTGCCCACAGGCGCACCTGGTGGCCCGCGGGGTGGGCGGCGGCCGACATGGCCATGGCCGTGCCCCAGGCTCCGGCGCCAATCACTGTGATTTTCATAGCTGCTTGTGCAGTTTCCATAGGCTTGAGCGGCACTTTGAAGGTTTGTTCTTTCCCGGCGCTGCAGCGCAGCACGGGACATGCAGCCTGCATGGTACGCGCTGGCACACCCGCCTTGGTGCGGCGCAGCAGGCCACAGGTATCCGAAAGTTATCCGAACCCGGAGCAAGGCTGCCGGGTGACGGAATGCCCCAATGCAAAGAGGCCCCGCAGGGCCTCTTTGTCCAGAGCACATCGGCGCGCGGCACCAGGGCCGCCTGCCTGCGGTGCTTACTGGGGCAGTGCGCCGTCGGCCTGAGCGGCTTGGGCAGCGGCTTGCTGCTCGTACATGGCCTGGAAGTTGATTTCCGCGAGGTGCACGGGCGGGAAGCCAGCGCGGGTCACGATGTCTGCCACGTTGCCGCGCAGGTAGGGATAGATGATCTGCGGGCAGGCCACGCCGATCACGCCACCCATTTGTTCTTCGGGGATGCCGCGGATTTCGAAGATGCCGGCCTGCTTGGCTTCCACCAGGAACACGGTCTTGTCTTCGATCTTGGTCTGCACGGTGGCAGTCACGGCCACTTCAAAGATGCCTTCGGCCACAGGGGTGGCTTCCACACCCAGCTGGATGTCGACGCTGGGCTGGGTCTGTTCCAGCAGGATGGCGGGCGAGTTCGGTTGTTCCAGCGACAGATCCTTCAGGTAGACGCGCTGGATTTGGAACACGGGGTTTTCTTGTTCGGACATGGAGTCAGTCTTTCAGGTCTAAAGCAACCGGAGCTATACATAAAAAGCCCGCCGGCGCAGAGGCTGCGCAGCGGGCGTGGCGTGCATTATGCAGTGGCGGTCTGGCTGGGCATGGGCACGCCACAGGGATCAGGCGTTGAGCAGGGGCAGCAGACCGCCCTTGGCATCCAGCGCCATCAGATCGTCGCAACCGCCCACATGGGTGTCGCCGATATAGATCTGCGGCACCGTGCGGCGTCCGGTGGACTGCATCATGTGGTCGCGGGCAACGGGGTCGGTGTCGATGCGCACTTCCTCGATCTGCTCCACGCCCTTGGACTTCAGGATCTGCTTGGCACGGATGCAGTACGGACACACGGCAGTGGTGTACATCTTGACGGCTTGCATGGAAATCTCTCCTCGGTGGTAGGGGCTGCAACCGGTCCGCAGGGGGAGCCCCGGCTGCATATCCGCTCTATATGGGGGCGGATCAGGCCTTTACAACCGGCATGCCGGCATCGCGCCAGCCCTTCATGCCACCGGCCAGGGCCTGGGCCTTTTCATAGCCCAGCTTCTTGGCCATGGCTTCGGCACGCACGGCGCGGGCGCCCTTCTCGCAGACCAGCACCACGGGAACAGACTTGTTCTTGGCCACCTGGGGCAGGCGCTCGTCCAGCTGGGCCAGGGGGATGTTCTTGGCGTTGGTGATGTGGCCGGTCACATATTCCTCGGCCTCACGCACATCGACGACCACCGCTTTTTCGCGGTTGATGCGCTGCACGGCGTCGGCCGGAGTCAGGCTGCCAGCGCCCGCACCCTTGAGGGCAGGCACCATCAGCAGTGCGCCGGAACCAATGGCCAGCAGGAACAAATACCAGTTCTCGATGAAAAATTGCACGTCAATCCTCGGGATAGCAAACCGCGCAATTCTAGGGGGAGTTCCCCGGCCTGCCCCCGCGCACGGGCTTGACTGCTGCCAAGGGCGGTCCGGGCGGCCTAAAATCGTGGTTTTTCGACGATCCGCCCACTTCTTTGTTTGCAGCGCGCGTGAAGCGCCAAGGGACCCCATGTACAAGCTCGTTTTGATCCGCCACGGAGAATCCACCTGGAACCTCGAGAACCGTTTCACCGGTTGGACCGATGTGGACCTGACCGACACTGGCGTGGAACAGGCCAAGAACGCAGGCCGTCTGCTCAAGGCCGAAGGCTATGACTTCGACCTGGCTTTCACCAGCATGCTCAAGCGCGCCACCCGCACGCTGTGGCACACCCTGGACGAGATGGACCGCACCTGGCTGCCGGTGGAACACAGCTGGCGCCTGAACGAGCGCCACTACGGCGGCCTGCAGGGTCTGAACAAGGCCGACATGGCCAAGCAGTACGGCGAGGCCCAGGTGCTGCAATGGCGCCGCAGCTACGACGTGCCGCCACCCGCCCTGGAAGCCACCGACCCCCGCAGCGAACGCGGCGACCGCCGCTACGCCGAGCTGCAGCCCGAGCAGATTCCGCTGACCGAGTGCCTCAAGGACACCGTGGCCCGCGTGGTGCCGTTCTGGAACGACGCCCTGGCCCCCGCCATCCTGGCCGGCAAGCGCGTGGTGCTGGCCGCCCACGGCAACTCCATCCGTGCGCTGATCAAGTACCTGGACAATATTGCCGATGACGCCATCGTGGGCGTGAACGTGCCCAACGGCATCCCCCTGGTGTACGAGCTGGACGCCAACCTCAAGCCCATCCGCAGCTACTACCTGGGTGACGCCGAAGCCGCTGCCAAGGCCGCCGCTGCCGTGGCCGCCCAGGGCAAGGCCTGACGCGGGGCCGCACCACGCTCTAGGTATCTGCACCGGGTTCGGACCCCAGACCCCCAAAGGGCCAAGGCCCCCGGTGTATATTGCTGTGTCAAAGGTATGGATCTATGGGCCAAAAACTGAAAATTGCTGGATGGGTATCGGTGGGCGCACTGGCTGGTGCACTGACCACGGTATCGCTGCAGACCGTGGCGCGCGGCGCCATGACGCCGCTGCCGCTGGAAGAGATCCAGCAGCTGTCCGCAGTGTTCGGCATCGTCAAAACCGACTATGTCGAGCAGGTCGATGACAAGAAACTGATCACCGATGCCATCTCCGGCATGGTGGCCAGCCTGGATCCGCACTCGCAGTACTTCGACAAGAAGTCCTTCAAGGAATTCCGCGAAGGCACGTCGGGCCGCTTTGTGGGCGTGGGCATCGAGATCACGCAGGAAGACGGTCTGATCAAGATCGTCTCCCCGATCGAAGGCTCCCCGGCCGACCGCGCCGGCCTGAAGACCAACGACCTGATCACCAAGATCGACGAAACCGCGGTCAAGGGCCTGTCGCTGAACGATGCGGTCAAGCGCATGCGCGGCGAGCCCAACACCAAGGTGACCTTGACCATTCTGCGCAAGGACGAGAGCCGCAGCTTCCCGGTGACCATCACGCGCGAAGAGATCAAGACCCAGTCCGTCAAGGGCAAGCTGATCGAGCCCGGTTACGGCTGGATCCGCCTGAGCCAGTTCCAGGAACGCACGGTGGACGACTTTGTGCGCAAGGTCGAAGAAATCTACAAGCAGGACCCCCAGCTCAAGGGCCTGGTGCTGGACCTGCGCAATGACCCGGGCGGTTTGCTGGATGCGGCCGTGGCGATTTCGTCTGCCTTCCTGCCCCAGGGCGTGACCGTGGTCAGCACCAACGGCCAGCTGCAGGAAAGCAAGGCCACCTTCAAGGCCGACCCCGAGTTCTACGCCCGCCGCGGCCAGGGTGATCCGCTGCAGCGCCTGCCCGCCGCACTGAAGAAGGTACCGCTGGTGGTGCTGGTCAACGAAGGCTCGGCGTCCGCCAGCGAAATCGTCGCCGGTGCGCTGCAGGACCACCACCGTGCCACCATCATGGGCAGCCAGACCTTCGGCAAGGGCTCGGTGCAGACCGTGCGCCCCCTGGGTCCGGACACCGGCCTGAAGCTGACCACGGCCCGCTACTACACGCCCAGCGGCAAATCCATCCAGGCCAAGGGCATCGTGCCCGATGTGATGGTGGACGAAACCGCCGAAGGCGATATGTATGCGGCGCTGCGCATGCGCGAAGCCGATCTGGAAAAGCACCTGTCCAGCGGCCAGGGTGAGGAAGTCAAGGACGAAGCCCGCGAGAAGGCCCGTGAAGAAGCCCGCAAGCGCCTGGAAGAAGAGGCCAAGAAGCCGGCTTCCGAGCGCCGCCTGCCGGAGTTCGGCTCCGACAAGGACTTCCAGCTGCGCCAGGCGCTGAACCAGCTGCAAGGCAAGTCGGTGAAGGTCAGCAAGACCCTGACCGAGCGCCCCGCAGAAACCAAGGAAGAATGAGCACGGCAGGCTTCCCGCCTGCGCCGCTCACCCAAGCCGGGACGCCATGCTCCCGGCTTTTTCATTTCCCGCAACGATATGGGCCCACTGCCATGAATGACGATCAACTGCTGCGCTACTCACGCCACATCCTGCTGGATGAGGTCGGCATCGAAGGCCAGCAGCGCATTCTGGATGCCCACGCCCTGGTCATCGGTGCTGGCGGCCTGGGCTGCCCGGCCGCGCTGTTTCTGGCATCGGCCGGTGTCGGCGAGATCACGCTGGTGGACCACGACACCGTTGACCTGACCAATCTGCAGCGCCAGATCGGCCACACCACCGAACGGGTGGGCATGCCCAAGGTGGAGTCCCTGGCTGCCGCACTGCATGCGCTGAATCCCGGCGTGAAAGTGCATTGCCTGCAGCAGCGTGCCGATGACGCGCTGCTGGACCACGCGGTGCCGCGCGCCAGTGTGGTACTGGACTGCAGCGACAACTACCGCACGCGCCACGCCATCAACGCCGCATGCATGCGCCACCGGGTTCCACTGGTGGCTGCAGCCGTGATCCGCTTTGACGGGCAGCTGAGTGTCTTTGACCCGCGCCAGCCCGACAGCCCCTGCTATGCCTGCCTGTTCCCCCCCGATGCCGAGTTTGAAGAGGTGCAATGCTCCACCATGGGCGTTTTTGCCCCGCTGGTCGGCGTGATGGGCAGCCTGCAGGCCACGGAAGCCCTCAAGCTGCTTTCCGGGGCCGGCACGCCCATGACGGGCCAGTTGCTGATGCTGGAGGGGCGCAGCATGGAATGGAGCCGGATGCGCGCGCACCGCAACACAGAATGCAAGGTATGTGGTTAAAAAATGTAGGATTCTGCCTACCCTTTTACAACTCAGAGGCTGGCAGAATGGTCCGTACAAAGTGCACACCGGCATTTGCCATGCCACCCTACCATGTCCGCATTGCGTCCCCCCCACTTGATGGTTATCTACAGTGAAACTGCGCGCATACATCGTTGAAGACAACGCCACGATTCGCGAGAACCTGATCGAAACGCTCTCTGAGCTGGCCGATGTGGAGACCGTGGGTATTGCGGAAACAGAAGCCGAAGGCACGGCCTGGCTGTCCACCAATGGCCACCACTGGGATATCGCCATCGTGGACCTGTTCCTGCGCCAGGGCAGCGGCCTCGGCGTGTTGGCGGCCTGCCAGGAACGTTCCGCGCAGCAGCGTATGGTGGTGCTCAGCAACTACGCCACGGCCGATGTCCGGGCGCGCTGCTCCCAGCTCGGCGTGGATGCGGTATTCGATAAATCCAATGAAATCGATGCGCTGGTCGATTACTGCACGCAGCAAAGTGCCGCGGCATAAAACCCGCCTACAACCGCCCATGAAAAAAGCTGCCTTCCGGCAGCTTTTTTCATGGGGCACAGCGTTCAATCAATGAGCTTGTTTTTCAACGCGTAGTAAGTCAGGTCGCTGTTGGAGGAGAGTGACATTTTCTCCATCAAACGCGTTCTGTACGTACTTACAGTTTTTACACTCAGAGACAGTGACTTGGCAATATCGCCGGCTGTTTCTCCCTTGGCCAACTTCAGGAAAACCTGAAATTCACGCTCTGACAGCTGCTCATGGGGAGGCGCATCGTCCTTGCGATTGAGTTGCTGCGCCAGCAGATCGGCCACCGTGGGCGTCAGATAGCGGCGACCCAGCGCAATCGTGCGAATGGCCTCTGCAATTTCCTTGGGATCGCATTCCTTGTTGAGATAACCACTGGCACCCTGACGGATCAGATTGATCGCGTAATGCTCTTCGGGATAACCGCTCAGAATCAGAATTCCCATATCCGGGGCCTTGGCGCGCAACATGGCCAAGGCATCCAGGCCACTGTGTCCGGGCATGGACAAATCCATCAGCAATACATCAATTTCTTGCTCTCTCACCAGATCAATGGCTTCACGGCCATTCGAAGCCTCCCCCACCACCCGTAAATCCACATGTTCGGACAGGTATTGGCGTAAACCCTGACGAACAATCGCGTGGTCATCGACTATGCCTACTTTGATCATCGAATCGTTTCTCCTCTGAGTAAGGCACGCAGTCAGGTTTCTGTATGCAGAAACCAACTGGTCATTGCTAACGTACATCGCGTCTGAAGCAACTTGATTATGCAGAATAACTGCACCACACTCCTGACCGCAGGAGGATTTCGATGAAATGGTCCCAAATACGCCGAATGGCCATCAGCTTGCCGCTGGCCATGCTGGCAGCCATCGCCATGGTGGCGATCAATGAGGTTGGGTACCAGCGCTCCAACCAGGCGCTTGAAGCCATGGCGCACACCCAAAGCACGCGCAATGCCATCAACCATTTGATGCAGAACATGCTGGACGCAGAGACCGGGCTGAGGGGCTATCTGCTGACCAGTGACGAACGCTATCTGGAGCCCTACAACAAGGCCATCACATCGATCAACGGTGACATGGACCAGCTGCGCGAGCTGTTCATCGATGAGCCCGATGACCTGACTATCTTCTCTCCCCTGTCCCGCCAGGTCTCCCGCAAGACGGCCGAGATGGAGCTGAGCCTGCGCCTCTTCCGCGAAGGCAATGAGGAAGCCTGGCGCTTCGTCATGTTCACCGACATGGGCAAGCAGAACATGGACGCCATCCGCAGCTACACCCGGCAGCTGACGGAGCGCAGCGACGCCCGTGCAGAGGCCAAACGCAGCGATGTCGAGAACGCGCTGTGGCTGTCCCGCCTGGGGATTGCCACCGTGACGGTGATCGGCCTGCTGGCGTTCTACATGTACCTGCGCCAGACCCACACCCTGGAGGATGTGCACAAGCGGGAACAGAAAATCCAGAGCGAGGAACGCAGCCGCCTGGAAGACCTGGTGCGCGAGCGCACCGCCACCCTGACCGAACTGGCCAACCACCTGCAGCAGGTGCGCGAAGACGAACGCGGCCATCTCGCACGCGAATTGCACGACGAACTGGGATCCTTGCTGACAGCGGCCAAGCTGGACGTGGCCCGCCTCAAATCCCGCATCGACATGACGGTACCCGAAGTGGCGGACCGCATCATGCACCTGACGGAAACCCTCAACAGCGGCATTGCCCTCAAGCGCCGCATCATCGAAGACCTGCGTCCGTCGTCCCTCTCCAACCTGGGCCTGACGACCTCACTGGAAATTCTGACCCGCGAATTCGCCCAGCGCTCCAATATCGAGGTGGAAAGCAGCCTGGAACAGGTGGAACTGCCCGACGCCACGCAGCTGACGGTCTACCGCATCGTCCAGGAGTCGCTGACGAATATCGGCAAATACGCCAGTGCATCCCGGGTGGTGGTCAGCGTGCACAACTACCCCACCTATGTGGCGGTGCAGATTCAGGACAATGGCAACGGTTTTGACATGCACAGCGTGCGCCCCAACTCGCACGGTCTGGCCGGCATGCGCCACCGGGTGGAAGCCGCAGGCGGCCGCCTGACCGTCACCTCCGCGCTGGGCGACGGCACCACCATCTCTGCGGTGATTCCCACGGCCCAGTCCTCGATTGCCGCCTGACACCCCGCCCCCTGGCTCCCCATGGCTTGCTTCGGCAAGCCATTTTTTTTGTAGTCCTGGACTGACATGCCTGCACCCTGCCGGCTGACGCCGAGCCTTCTCCGGGACCGTCACCTCGCTGTTACAGCTGCCCCTACAGTGGTCCATCTGCCTTCCAACATTGGGAAGCGGGTTCACTCTTAGCGGAGAACGATATGCTGCACTACGCCATCGTCTGCTTGGTCATCGCCCTGATTGCCGCCGTATTCGGCTTTGGCGGCATTGCTGCCAGCGCAGTGGGCATTGCCAAGATTCTGTTCTATGTGTTCGTGATCATGGCCGTCATCACTTTTGTGCTCAGTCTTCTCAAAAAAGGATGAATGCTGCCCTCACCCTATAAAGGATCCATGACATGCCATTTTCTGAAGACACCCAAAAGCGCGTAGACCAGGCCGCAGATGCCACCCGGGATGCCGCCAAGGAAGCGGCCCACAGTGCCCAGGAATTTGCCGGCAACGTGGCCGACAGCGCCCGCGACGCCATGCGCAATACCCGTGCGGCGGCCAGCCATGCCTTTGACAAGGCCCAGGACGGTTTCAGCGCGGTGGAGCGCGAGCTCAGTCCTTCCATCGATGACTTCGCCGCCAAGGCACAGGCCATGGCGGAGCGCAGCATCCAGTTCTGCGCCGACAGCTCCGAACGCGCACGCCGCCAGTTCCAGCAGGCATCCGAAGCCACCACGCGCTATGTGGTGGAGCAGCCCGGAAAGTCCATCCTGCTGGCCGCCGCTGCGGGTGCCGCCGTCGCCGCACTGCTGATGGGCTCGCGCCGCCGCTGAGGCGGTGGCACACCACCGCCCCCCATACCGTGGCTACTCGCCCTGAGGCGTCCACGGTGGCAACGGTCCCCTCACCTTCTTTTTCGTTCTCTCCCCCAACAAACCACATAAGGAGCTTCCATGCAGAAAACCACCCGTGCCATCACCTTGTCTGTCCTGATGGGCGCCGCCGTCCTGGTCACCACCGGCTGTGCCGTGGTCCGCGACCAGCAGAGCGTGGGTTCCTATGTCGATGACTCCGCCATCACCACGGCGGTGAAGGCCAAGATGGCCGAAGACAAGTCCGTGTCGGCCACCGCCATCAGTGTGGAGACCCTCAAGGGCACGGTGCAGCTGTCGGGCTTTGCCAAGAGCCAGGCCGAAAAAGACCGTGCGGAATCCATTGCACGCAACACCAAGAACGTCCGGGCCGTGCAAAACAGCATCGTGGTCCGTCCCTGACCCCCGCTGCGCTGCGGGCGCTCACCGCGCCTGCAGCGCAGCAGCACTTCCATGACGGGGGCCCCGAGCCCCCTGGTGCCGGCAAATGCTTGCGTTTGCCGGCATTTTTTTGGGGCTTTGCCGTTCGGTAAGCTACACGCCATGCGCGCCTTCAATTGCGATCACTGCGGTCACCTGGTTTTCTTCGACAGCACCTGCTGCGTGCACTGTGGCAGCACGCTGGCCTTTGTGCCCGAATGGCTGCGCATGGCTGCACTCACGCCGGCTCTTCCCACAGGCGCCGCCGCGGTGCCCGCCGTCCAGGCCCTGCCCACGGCTGCCCCTGCGACCGAACTCTGGCAGACCATGGATGCCGGCCACACGGGCTCCGGCCGCTGGCGGCTGTGCAGCAACCACACGACCTACCAAGCGTGCAACTTTGCCGTGCCTGCGGACGATCCCCAAACGCTGTGCATTTCCTGCCGGCAAACCCGCTGGCTGCCGGATTTGTCGGACCCCGCCAATCTGCGCCGCTGGAAAGTGATCGAAGACGCCAAGCGCCGGCTGTTCTACACCCTGGCCCGCTTGCACCTGACCCGCCTGGACGGCGTGGCGGCGCCCGAGTTCGAGTTCCTGGCCGACCAACCCGGCCAGCCGGTGATGACCGGCCACCGCAGCGGCACCATTGTGCTGAACGTGGCCGAAGCCGATGACGACGAACGCACACGCCGCCGCATGGCACTGCATGAGCCCTACCGCACGCTGATCGGCCATCTGCGCCATGAATCCGGGCATTTCTACTGGGATGTGCTGGTCCATGCCCAGCCACACGCCCTGGAACAGTTCCGCGCCCTGTTTGGCGATGAGCGCCAGGACTATGGCCAGGCACTGCAGGCCCACTACCACGTGGGTCCTGCCGGCCCCTACGGCTGGGAGGAGCAGCATGTCAGCGCCTATGCCACCGCACACCCCTGGGAGGACTGGGCCGAAACCTGGGCCCACTATCTGCACATGGTGGATCTGATGGAAACCGCCGCCAGCTACCGCACGCAGCTGACCATCCCGGGAGAGCTGGGGCCGCACACCATGCAGGACCCGTTCACACCGCAAGGCCGCAATTTCGACGCCATGCTGCGCGCCTGGGTGCCGCTGACCCTGCTGCTCAACAGCCTGAACCGCAGCCTGGGCCAGGACCATGCCTATCCGTTTGCCCTGTCCAGGGGTGCCATCACCAAGCTGCGCTTTGTGCACGACCTGCTCACGCCCTACCAGCCCGCCGCCCGCTGAGCGGCGCTTCCAAAACCAGCGACCAACGGCCAGACATCAGAGGGCATTTCTCCGCCCCCTGGCCGGGTTCAGGCGCGTCCCACCTTGGCCATCAGGCGCGCCTGCACGCTGTCGGAAACAAACTTGTCCACCTCGCCGCCCAGCGAGGCAATTTCGCGCACAAAAGTGCTGCTGATGAACTGGTATTTGTCACCCGGCGTCAGGAACACGGTCTCCACCTCGGGCATCAGGTGGCGGTTCATCCCGGCCAGCTGGAATTCATAGTCGAAGTCGGTCACCGCACGCAGGCCGCGCACCATGGCCTTGCCGCCCTTGGCCACGACAAAGTCGCGCACCAGGCCGGAGAAACTCTCCACCGTGGCGTTGGGGTACGGCGCCGCCGCCTCCCGCACCATCTCCAGACGCTCGTCCAGCGTGAACAGCGTCTTCTTGTGGTGCCCCGCCGCCACCGCCACGATCACCCGGTCAAACAGCTGGCAGGCACGGCGCACCACGTCTTCGTGGCCCAGGGTGATGGGGTCGAAAGTGCCGGGGTAGACAGCAATCACCGGGGGATGGGACATGGACAGGCCTCCTTGTTCTGCAGGGTTGTCAAAAAAAGCAGCGCCATTATGCCGCGGCCCATCCGGCCCGCCTGTCCCCTGAAAGATGGCTGCGCATGGAGCACCAGGCCCATGCGCACCACCCACCGAATCGGCACGGGCAGCCTCCCCCCACAGCGCATTCCCTGAATGCGGAAAAACCACCGCCAACCGATGGCAACGGCCATGGCGCATGCGCCGCCGGTCGCGGGTGCTGCCCTGCTTGCGCACCATCAAAAAGAGGCCCCTGGGGCCTCTTGCACAATCCGCCAGCGCGCTGGTGCTGCGGCGGCATCAGGCCGTTGCCGCGGCCTCCGGGCGCTTGCGCAGCAAATGCGCATGCACCATGCCGGCTTTCAGGTAGCGGTGTACCTGCAGACCAAAAGCCTCCAGTGCGGCATCGTCCCAGGCTGCGGGCGCTTCCAGGTAGACATAGCCATCGGCAGCCACCGCCTGGGCGGCCGCCTGCAAGGCGGGCTGGAACAAGGTGTCGGCAGCGAACGGCGGGTCAAGAAAGATGGCATGCCATTGGCCGGGCGCCGCCTGCTTCAGCGCGGCCAGGGCATCGCCACGCTGCACACGCACCGCCGTGGCCCCCAGTTGCTGCTGCAGCTGCTGGATCTGGCCGGTCAGCGCCGCATCCTGCTCCACCATCCACACTTCGGCGGCGCCGCGCGAGGCGGCCTCCAGCCCGAGTGCACCAGTGCCGGCAAACGCGTCGATGCAGCGCCAGCCGCCCAGGTCCTGGCCCAGCCAGTTGAAAAGGGTTTCGCGCACACGGTCGGGCGTGGGACGCAGGCCGGGCCGGGTGGCCACCGGCAGACGGCGGCGGCGCCATTCGCCGCCGATGATACGGATTTCACCGCTGCCGGTGTTGCCCTGGCGCGGCGCCTTGTTGCCCCCGCCCTGTTTGGCGCGGGCCGCGGAGGCCTTGGCCGCGTTCTTGACGGCAGCGCCAGCGGTTTCGGCCTCTTGCTGGGCTTTTTCCTGGCGGCGCTTGAGCTTGGCCTCCACGGCCAGGGCTTCGTCCAGGGTGCGATAACTGTTGCGGCTCACTTGTTCTTTTCTCCGAGCACCACGGTCACCATGCGGTCCGGGTGCAGCACGCGCTGCACAGCAGCGCGGATGTCGTTCACGGTCAGGGCCTGAATACGGTCGGTCCAGTGGTCCAGATAGTCCAGCGGCAGGCCGTTCCAGGCGATATTGGCCACATTGCCCAGCAGCTTGGCATTGCTGTCGATGCGCAGGGCGAAGCCACCGATCAGATTGTCCTTGGCTGCCTGCAACTCGGCTTCCGTGGGGCCTTCGGCAACGAACCGGGCCAGCACCTCGCGCGAGACCTTCAGCGCCTCTTCGGCCTGGTCGGGGCGCGTCTGCAGGCTGATGACAAAGGCACCGGCATGCAAGCCGGGCGCAAAGTCGCTGTTCACGCCATAGGTCAGGCCGCGCTTTTCACGCACTTCTTCCATCAGGCGCGACACAAAGCCGCCGCCGCCCAGAATGTGGTTGCCCACCAGCAGGGCCAGAAAGTCAGGGTCCTTGCGTGCAATGCCGGGCTGGCCGATCAGCACCTGGGCCTGGGCAGACTGGAAGGGAATCTTCTCTTCCACCGCCTTGGTCAAAGCCGGCACCTCTCCCACGGCGGGCAGGGGCTGGCAACCCTTGCCGTCGTTGGCTGGCAGGCGGGCCAGCAACTGCTGCACCAAGGTGTCCGCCTGGGCGCGGTCCACCGCTCCCACCACGCTGACCTTGGCACGGCAGGCCTGAAAAGATCGCGCATGCAGGGCCTGCATGTCGCCCAGCTGGATATGGGCCAGCGTCTGCTCCGTGGTGCGCATGCCGTAGGGGTGACCGCTGTACACCAGCTTGCCAAAGGCACGACCGGCCACCGTGCCGGGGCGGGTGCTGCTTTCCTGGATGGCCGCGCTCCAGCGGGCGCGCTCGCGCAGCCACACCTCCTGCGGCCAGCTGGGCTGGGCCATCTGGCGCGAAGCCAGGTCCACCGAGCGGTTCAGCAGATCCGGCACCGTCAGGCTGCGCAGCGAATAGCTGAAGCTGTCCTGCCCGGCACCTGCTCCGAACGAAGCCCCCAGATCGGCCCAGGCTTCGCCCAGCCTGTTTTCGTCCAGCGCCGCCGCCTTGCCGTCGGCCTTGACGCCCTTGGAAGCCATCAACGCCACCGCGGTGGCCAGACCGGACTTGTCCACCGGATCGCGGCGGCTGCCGGCATCAAACGCCACCTGTACATCCACCATGGGAATGCTGGGACTTTCCACCAGCCAGACCTGGGCGCCGCTGGCCTGGGTCCAGTGCTGGATGGGCAGCAGGGCCCAGGCATTGCTCACGCCCAGACCCGCCAAGGTGCAGGCCGCATAGGCGCAGGCCGCAATGGTTTTCATCTTCTTCATGACCGAATCTCTCCTGGCGCTCAATGCAGATCGCCGCTGACAGGGGCGGCAGGGCGGGGCTTCTTGCCTGCCAGGGGCTGGGGCACCAGCACACCCACGGTCAGCTGGTCATCGCCAAAATAGCGCCGCGCCACGGACTGCACCTGATCGGCCGTCACGGCCATCAGCTGGCGCAGCACCTGGTCCTCGGCGTCCACGGGCATGCCCATGGTCCAGTAACTGCCCAGGCTTTGGGCCTGGGCGAAGACCGAGTCCCGCTCATACACATTCGAGGCCATCCACTGGGTCTTGACCCGCTCCAGCTCGGCCGCCTGCACACCGTCCTTGGCAATGCGCTGGATCTGGCCACGCAGGGCCTTTTCCACTTCCGCTGCCGTATGGCCCTTGGCCGGCACGCCGGTCAGCATGAACAGCGCAGGCCCACGGCCGAACACCGAAGCCGAGCTGCCGGCAGCATCGGCCACGCGGCCCTTGCCCTGCACCAGGGCCCGCTCCAGGCGGGCTCCGTCGTAGCCGTCCAGCACGGCGGACAGCACCAGCAGTGCCAGTGCGTCGCGGTCTTCGGCCGTGGGCTGAGCCAGGTTGCGGTAGGCCGGTGCGCGGTAGGCCATGGCCACAAAGGCCTGCTCGGCCGGCTGCTTCACTTCGATGCGGCGCACGCCGATCTGCGCAGGCTCGGTGCGCGGCTTGCGCGTGGGCACGGCGCGGGCGGGAATCTGGCCGTAGGTGGCTTCCGCCCAGACCTTGACCTGGTCGGGATCGACATCCCCGGCAATCACGATGACGGCATTGGCCGGCACATACCAGGCTTTCTGGAACTGGCGCACATCGTCGGGCGTCATGGCGTCCAGATCGTCCATCCAGCCCACCACCGGGCGGCGGTAGGGCGAGGACTGGAACACGGTGGCCATCATCTGCTCCATCAGCACCGAGCGGGGCTGGTCTTCGGTGCGCATGCGGCGCTCCTCCTTGACCACCTCGATTTCCTTGGTGAACTCGGCATCCGGCCACTGGTTGCTGGCAAAGCGGTCGGCCTCCAGGGCCATCACCTCCTGCAGCTTGTTCGCCGGAATCTGCTGGTAGTACCCGGTGTAGTCACGGTTGGTGAAAGCGTTCTCACGCCCGCCCAGCGCGGCCACCTTGCGCGAGAAATCGCCCGGCGCCACCTTGGCCGAGCCCTTGAACATCATGTGCTCCACCACATGGGCGACACCCGAAGTGCCATCCACCTCGTCCATGGAGCCCACCCGCACCCAGACCATGTTCACGGCCGTGGGGGCACGCTTGTCCGGCTGCACGATCAGTTGCATGCCATTGGAGAGCTGGTACTGGCGCACGCTGGAAGCCGCGCCAGGGGCTGCGACGGCCCATTCGGCCAGCGAAGACGACACCGATGGTGTGGCCGGTGCATCCGCAGAACCGGCCTGCGCCAGTGCGGCACTTGCCACAAGTCCTAGGAGGGTAAGGGTACGTTTCATAGAATGGAGTGATTCTAAGAATCCACCAATGTTCAGTTTTTTCAAGAAAAAGCCCCCACACACCGAGTCTGCCGCTCCCGAAGCGGCGGATGTCCGGCCCGATGCGCAGGCACCTCTGTCTGACGTGCCCGCCTCTGCCTTGCCCCAGCCGGCCACAGGTGAGCCCGCCAAAGGCGGCACCATGGGCTGGCTGCGCAACACCTTTGGCGGCGCCAAGGCGGATGCTACCCCGGCTGAAGCCGCACCGTCGGATTTCTCCATCCCCGTCGTCGCCGAACCCCAGGCCAAGCCCGAGGCTGCGGGCGAACGCCAGGGCTGGATGGACCGCCTCAAGGCGGGCCTGCGCAAGACCGGCACCAGCATCACCACCGTCTTCACCGGCACGCGCATCGATGATGCCCTGTATGAAGAGCTGGAAGACGCGCTGCTGATGGCCGACACCGGCGTCAAGGCCACCCAGCATCTGCTGGAAGACCTCAAACGCCGCGTCAAGGAAAGCAAGACCACCGAGCCAGCCGCCGTCAAAGGCCTGCTGGCCGAAGCGCTGACCGATCTGCTGGCCCCGCTGCAAAAGCCGCTGACGATTGGCGAACACCAGCCCACCGTGCTGATGGTGACCGGCGTCAATGGCGCAGGCAAGACCACGTCGATCGGCAAGCTGACCAAGCACCTGGCCGACAACGGCCAGACCGTGCTGCTGGCAGCCGCCGACACCTTCCGCGCGGCAGCGCGCGAACAGCTGGGCGTCTGGGCCACCCGCAACACGGTGGAAATCGTCAGCCAGGAAGGCGGCGATCCCGCGGCGGTCAGCTTTGACGCGGTCTCCGCCGGCAAGGCCCGCAAAAAGGATGTGGTGCTGGTCGACACCGCCGGCCGTCTGCCCACCCAGCTGCACCTGATGGAAGAGCTGAAAAAGATCAAGCGCGTGGTCAGCAAGGCCGATGGCACGGCCCCGCACGAGGTGCTGCTGGTGATCGACGGCAACACCGGCCAGAACGCGCTCAACCAGGTCAAGGCCTTTGACGAGGCCCTGGGTCTGACCGGCCTGATCGTGACCAAGCTGGACGGCACGGCCAAGGGCGGCGTGCTGGCGGCCATCGCCCAGGAAAAACCGATTCCCGTCTACTTCATCGGTGTGGGCGAGAAGGTGGAAGACCTGGAAACCTTCAACGCCAGGGAATTTGCCCAGGCACTGCTGGCCTGACACCCACTACGGCCCCTTGGGCATCTCAGCGACCGAAAGCCCTGCCCCGCAGGGCTTTCTTGTTGGAGCACGGCCTGCACACCTGTGTCGGCCCCTCCAGCGCAGGCCCGCTCTAGCGCCTGGCCTCCCGGACCGGCAAGGGTGCTTTCACATTCTGTGCCACCCACTGGCCGTAATCATGCTGGGCCTGCTCGCCGCGCAGCAGCAGTTGCGGCAGTTCATATGGGTGCTGGCTGCGCAGCCATTCCAGCAGCGGCTGCACCGCGTCCGGCACGGTCTTGAACACCAGGCGCCACTCGGGCGACGCCTGCAATGCCCCGTTCCACAGGTAGTGGGAAGTGATCTGGTCAACCTGCGCGCAGGCCGCCAGCTGTGCCTGCACCGCCCCCTGGGACAGGCGCTGGGCATCCTCGGCCGTGGGCACGGTCGTGGTCACCACGCTGACACCCCGAAAGGCAAAGCCCTTGGAGGGACGGGTGGGGGGAATCTGGCTCATGCAACGCTCCGGCGGTTGGCAACAGGGGCCGATGGTGCCCCACTGCGCGGCATTTGGGCGTATTTTTTCCAAAGCTTGCACCACACCGCCCTGCGGCAGGAAGTGCACACTCAGCCGCCAGGGCCGCCGCCCTTGCATTTCAGGCGCCCGCCATGGCATCTTGATCAAACAATGATTTACAAGGCTTTGCACCTGCCAGGCACTGGCGGCCCGTGAAGAACGTAGCCGGCCTTCGTTGGCGCGTCATGGTTGCGTGCCTTCCTGCCCAGTGCACCACAGACCCCAGGTGAGTGGGCCAGCCCCACGGCGGCGGCCATCTCCCCCGGTTCCTGGCCCCACCATATCTGGCCGCATACCGACTTCCCTCGCCGTGATGGCTGGGTGGCAGACCCCGGCGATGTGCCTGGACTTTTCCCTGCTAGCACCCCGACGTGCTGGAACTGCCCGCCAGCAAGCTCACCAGATCAACCTCGCGTTCGGCCACCGCACCATGGATCACCCGCTGCTCCAGCTCGTCCAGGTGCGCCATGGCCACGGCCAATGCCTTGTCGAGTGCGCCGCCACGCAAGGCGTTGATGATCTCCTGGTGCTCGCGGGGCGCACATGCGGTCGCGGCCACGCTGTCGAACAAGGCCTTGTACAACTCCGTCGTGCGCACCAGGCGTTGCATGTACGACAGCAACTCATCGCTGCCCGCCATGTGTGCCAGCACCAAGTGGAACTCACCGGCCAGCCGGATGGAGTCGGCGCGGCGCCCCTCCTCCATCGCCTGGTATTCCGCTTGTACATGGCGCTGCAGCGCCTCTGTCTGCACCGCGTTCAACTGGCCGCACAGGCTGGCGACCAGACCCGCCTCGACAATGCGCCGTGCGCGGTAGATGCTGCGCATCTCCTCGACCGTCGGGTTGGGCACAAAGGCACCCCGGTTGTGCTCCAGCACCAGTCGCTTTTCAGCCCCCAAGCGGGTGAACACCTTGCGTACGGCACCACGGGTGCAACCCAGCGCCTCGGCCAGCGCCCGCTCGCGCAACGGCGTGCCGGGACGCAGCTTGCCACTCAGCAGCGCCCGCGAAACCGCCTCATAGACACGTTCGTCCACACTGACTGTGCCGTCGGCTACAGGCTCTTCGCTGGGGATATGGGGAGCAAGGCGGCGGGAAGGGGCGGACATGGACAACACACAGACAACAGGCTTGAAATCTTAGCGGCACGGGCACCCCGCATTCAAGTCAGGCAGCCCGCTGTCGTCAAGCATCAGGGTTTACGCGCAATATCTGCACAAATAGTGGTCGCATCCGAAATTTTGGTTAACCAAAATATAGAATTTGATTAACCATTGAACTGAACCCGCTCATGCAAATGGGGGGTGACATGCCATATCAGCGGACGTTCTGCGTCGCCAGCCGGGCACTTGTCGGCCTGAGTCTTTTCTCTGCTCTCTAGAAAGTTTTCACCCATGGCGCAACTTCCCGCTTTTCCGCTCCAAGCCCTGGCGGCCCTGTCGCTGGCCGGTGCATCCGCCCTTGCTCACGCCGCGTGGCCTGACCGCCCCATCTCCCTGGTAGTGGGTTTCACTGCTGGCGGATCGGCCGACACGCTGGCGCGCACCATCGCCGAGCCGCTGGCCCGCCGCCTGGGCGTGCCGGTGATTGTGGACAACGTGGCCGGCGCTGGCGGCACCATCGCCACGCAGCGCGTGGTGCGCGCCAAACCGGACGGCAACACCATCATCCTGGCGTCCAACAGCGAAATCGTGCTGGCCCGCCACTTCAACAACGCCACTGCCTACGATGGCACCCAGGACCTGCGCCCGGTCACGCTGGTGGGCGTCATGCCCATGGTGCTGGTCGCCGGTCCCAAGGTGCCTGTCACCTCGGTCGAGGCCATGCTCGCGCGTGCCAAGACCCAGGCAGGTGCCGACACCTTTGCATCCTCCGGCATCGGCACGGCCTTGCACATTGCCGGTGAAATGCTGAACCAGCAGGCCAAGGTGTCGATACAGCACGTGCCCTACAAGGGCGGCGTCCCCATGCTGACCGACATCATCGGCGGCAATGTGGATTACGGCTACTTCATGGTGCCTTCGGTGCTGGCCTACCTCAAAGAGGGCAAGGTCAAGCCGCTGGGCACCACCTCGAAGACCAACTGCGAAGTCCTGCAGGGCATCCCCGCCATGTCGGCGAGCAAGGCCTTGCCCAACTATGACTTTGGCGTGTGGACCGGTATCTTCGCCCCCAAGGGGGTAGCGGACACGGTGGTGACACGCCTGAACACCGAGATCAATGCGGTGATGCGCGAACCCCAGGTCCTCAGAATGCTCGACCAGGCATGCATTGGCCAATCGGGCGGTACGCCCGCTGACTTCGCCAAGCTGATCCAGACAGACGCCCAAAAGATGCGCCAGATCGCGACGCCCGACATCGGCGCCGTGCGATAGGCTCCATCACCACAGGAAACATTCCACGTGAGCACTTCCAGCCTTTTTCTGCAGAACGTTCGCCCCATGGGCGGGCCAGCCTGCGACCTGTTGATCGAGCAAGGCCGTATCGCGGCCATGGGCACCTCGCTGCCCCTCCCGGAAGGAGCTGAGCGCATCGATGGCGGGGGTCAGCTGCTGCTGCCCGGCCTGGTCGAATCCCACACCCACCTGGACAAGACACTCTGGGGTCAGGACTGGTACGTCAACGAGGTGGGCAACCAATTGGTCGACAAGATCAACAACGAGCGCGCCTACCGTGCCCAGGCCCGGCACGACAGCGCGCGCCAGTCGCTGCGCATGGCACGCGAGTTTCTCGCGTTGGGCACCACGCGCATCCGCAGTCACGCCGACGTGGATACGGACATTGGCACCCGGCATGTGGCGGGCCTGCTGCAGACCCGCGCGGACATGGCGCCCTGGCAGGATATTCAGGTGGTGGCGTTCCCGCAATCGGGCCTGCTGCAGCGCAAAGGCACGGCACAGCTGCTGGATGAATCCCTGGCCATGGGGGCCGACGTGCTGGGCGGCCTGGACCCCTGTGCCATCGACCTGGACCCGGCACAGTCGCTGAACGTGCTGTTCGAGATCGCCGAGCGCCACAACAAGCCGCTCGACATCCACCTGCACGAGCCCGGTGACATGGGAGCCTTCTCGCTCCAGCTGATTTTGGACCGCACCGAAGCCCACGGCCTGCACAACAAGGTGGTTATCAGCCACGGCTTCTGCCTGGGCGATGTGAGCGATGCCCAGCGCAGCGCGCTGCTGGCGCGCATGGCCAAATTGGGCGTGTCGCTGGTCACCAGTGCGCCGCCTTCGCGCAGCGTGCCGCCGCTGGATGCCTGCCAGCGCGCGGGCGTGCCCATGGCGGGCGGGAACGACGGTATCCGCGATACCTGGTCGCCCTACGGCCGCCCTGACATGCTGGAACGCGCCATGTTCATCGGCATGCGCTACAACCTGCGCCGCGACGATGAAGTGGAACAAGCCCTGCACTGCGTCACCCACACGGGTGCCAAGGTCTGTGGCTTTGCCGACTATGGCCTCACACCCGGAAGCCGGGCCGATCTGGTGCTGGTGCCGGCGCAAACGCCCGCCCACGCCGTAGCCGCCCGCCCCGTCCGCTCGCTGGTCATTGCCCACGGTCAGATCGTGGCCCGCGAGGGCAGATTGCTGCTGGAATAACCGCAATAAGAAGCCTTTCACCCACAAAGCACACAGCAATAGCAAGCGATCGCATCCACCCCAAACCCTTTGACAGATAGACCTCCCCGGTCTATCTGTGGGGCAGCGGAGGCGGGTGTTGACGAGACCGGCAGCAGCCCCAGTGCAGAAAACGCCGGTACAGACGGCCAGATGTGATGGCGGTTCTCGGCAGGGGTCGGGACGGATGGCGCCCCGCCGCGCGCCATGTGGGCATATTTTTTCCAGGGGTTTCACCACAACGCCCTGCGGCAGGAAGTGCACACTCAGCCGCCAGGGCCGCCGCCCCGGCATTCCAGACGTCCGCCATGAAATCTTGATAAAACAATGATTTACAAGGCTTTATACGCGCCACGCACTGGCGCCCTCCAAATCCAGTACAAATCCTGTGACGGTGTACAGAGCCTGCGACAACTTGTCACGAACCCTGGCCCTGCATCGCGGGAACTTATGCCTTAGCACTCAGTCATAGAGAGTGCTAATATGGATTTATGGAAGAAAGGATCAATGCAATGACTACACGGACGGGCACCCTCACGGCTGCGACGGCTCTGGCACCTGCGAATCCTTGGGCTCTGGTGCCGCCGCTGGGCAATCTGGATGCTTACATCTCCGCTGTAAACCGCCTGCCCATGCTCACCCAGGAGGAAGAGCAGGACTATGCGCGCAAGCTCAAAGAACACAACGACCTGGATGCCGCCGGGCGCCTGATCATGTCCCATCTGCGCCTGGTGGTTTCCATCTCGCGCCAGTACATGGGCTATGGCCTGCCCCACAGTGACCTGATCCAGGAAGGCAATGTGGGCCTGATGAAGGCGGTCAAGCGTTTCGACCCCGACCAGAACGTGCGTCTGGTCAGCTACGCCATGCACTGGATCAAGGCCGAGATCCACGAGTACATCCTGAAGAACTGGCGCATGGTGAAGGTGGCCACCACCAAGGCCCAGCGCAAGCTGTTCTTCAACCTGCGCTCGATGAAGCAGGAGCTCAAGGCCGATGCCGCCATTGAAACCGGCGACAACACCTTCCGCGACACCCTGACCGCACAGGAGATCGACTCCGTCGCCGCCAAGCTGAATGTGAAGCGCGAGGAAGTGATGGAGATGGAAACCCGCCTGTCGGGGGGTGACGTGCTGCTGGACCCTTCGCCCAGCGACGATGATGACAAGGCTTTCGGCCCCATCTCCTACCTGACCGACGGCGCCCACGAGCCCACGGCCATGATCGAATCGCGCCAGCGCGATGTGATGGCCACCGACGGCATTGCCCAGGCGCTGGAAGCGCTGGACGACCGCAGCCGCCACATTGTGGAAGAGCGCTGGCTGAAGGTGAACGATGACGGCTCCGGCGGCATGACGCTGCATGAGCTGGCAGCCGTGTACGGCGTGAGCGCCGAACGCATCCGCCAGATCGAAGTGGCCGCCATGAAGAAAATGAAGAAGGCGCTGGCCGAGTTTGCATAAACCTGGCCCAAACCGCACAGTGCCACACAGGCACTGTGCCCATGGCTGCCCTGCAGCCTCCTGAAACCCGGATAATTTCCGGGTTTTTTATTGCCTGCCGTCACCGCCATCCGCGCAGGCAGCTATCACTTTTGCATTGGGAGAAGCCATGACCGAATCCACCCGCTCCACGCTGTACCGCCGCAGCCTGATGAGCCTGGCCTGCGCGGCCGCCCTGGGCTGCAGCGTGGGCGCGGTCCAGGCCGAGCAGTGGCCCAGCAAGCCCCTGCACCTGATCGTGGGCTTCCCTGCGGGCTCCTCCCCTGATCTGACGGCCCGGGCGCTGGCCGAACCGCTGGAAAAAGCCCTGGGCCAGACCATCATTGTGGAAAACAAGGTGGGCGCGGGCGGCAACATCGCCGCCGAAGCCGTGGCCAAGGCCACGGACGGCCACACGTTCAGCGTGATGATCAACGGCAATATGACCATTGCCAAGCTGCTGAACCCCGCTGTGCGCTACGACCCGGTGAAGGACCTGCAGCCCGTCAGCCTGATCGGCGTGGCGCCGCTGGTGCTGGCGGCACCGGCCAACGCCCCGGAAGGCAAGGCCTTCTTCGCGGCCGGTGCCGCGGCTGGCAGCAAGTGGAGCTATGGCTCGCCCGGCGTGGGCACCGTGGGCCATCTGGGCATGGAACTGCTCAAGAGCCGCTCCGCGCTGCGTCCCGAACATGTACCCTATGCCGGCTACCCCCAGGTGTACCAGGGTCTGCAAGGCGGCGATCTGCAGCTGTCCATGCTGCCGCCCGCACTGGCCATGCAGCAGATCCAGGCCGGCAAGCTGCGCGGCATTGGCGTGACCTCGGCGGCCCGCAGCCCGCTGGCCCCCGGCCTGCCCAGCCTGAAGGAGCTGGGCGTGCAGAACTTTGACCTGGAAATCTGGAACGCCGTGGCCGCCCCCAAGGCCATGCCCCGCGCCCATGTGGACAAGCTGGCGGCCGCCGTCAGCGCCATCGTGCGCACCCCGGACATGCGCGCCAAGCTGGCAGTCCAGGGCTGGCAGGTGGTGGGCAGCAGCCCGGAAGGCCTGTCCAACCGCATCCAGCAGGATGTGAAGGCCCTGGGCACCATCATCCGCGAGCAAGGCATTCGCGGGCAGTGAGCGCGGCACGGCCGCAGAGCCTAGCAGCCCGCCCAAAAAAAGGAAGCCTGGGCCTCCTTTTTTCACTCCGTGTGTTCCGCAACGCATGCCCGCGGCCTGAAGGCCGCTGCATCTACACCCCCCTTTGTCAGGCCGCTTCCAGCGCCCGGACTTCCAGGGTCTGCAGCGCCTGGCGCTGGCGTGGGATGAACACCGCCGCTGCGCCGTGCAGGCGCTGGGCCTGCAGCGCCAGCACATCGCTGAGCTGGGCGCTTTCCTCGGCCATGCCGCGGTTCTGATCACTCAAGTCACGCAAATGGGCCACGGCATCGCTGATCTGCGCACTGCCGGCCGCCTGCACATGGGTCTGCTCCAGGATGCGGCCCATGGACTGGGCCAGGCTGTCGATGCCTTCCACCACCGAATGCATGGTGATGCGTGCCGTCTGGGCGGCGGCGTGGCCCTGCTCCACCTGCTGGCGCGAGCCCTGGATCAGGTTCTTGATGTCCCGCGCGGCCTGGGCGCTTTGCTGCGACAGCTGGCGCACCTCCGCCGCCACCACGGCAAAGCCTTTGCCGTGCTCGCCCGCCCGCGCGGCTTCCACTGCCGCATTCAGTGCCAGCAGATTGGTCTGGAAGGCAATGCCGTCGATCATGCCCACGATGTCGGCCACCTTCTTGCTGGAGACATCAATGCCCTGCATGGCCTGGACCAGCTGGTCCACGCAGGTCTGGCCCTGGCTCACGCCCTGTACGCCTTCTCGCGCCTGCACCATGGCGGCCTCGGCCAGGCTCTGGGTTCCGGCAATCGTCTGCCCCAGCTGCGCCAGCGCTTGCGCTGCCTGCTCCAGATCGGTCGACGCCTGCTGGGTGCGTTGCGCCAGTTGCACATTGCCGGTCTGCAGGGCTCCGGCGCAGGCACTGACCTGCTCGGCCTTACCTTCGATATCACTGACCAGGGAACGCATGTTCAGCCCCGCCTGCTCCACACTGCGCATCAGGCTGCCGACTTCATCGCGCCGGTTCAGGAACAGCGACTGTGCACTCTCCCCGCTTGCCACCTGGCGCGCCTGGCGCAGCACGGCGTGCAACGGCCAGACCAGGTGGCGCCCCATCCACAGCAAGCCGCCCAGCGCGCATGACGCCCAGCCCAGCGCCATGGCCAGCAGGATCGTGCTGTGGACGCCCAGGGCGGCCCCCAGACCCAGCACCACGCCCCACAGCAGCATGGCCGCGGCACCGGTGTAGAGCTTGGTGGTAGCCGACACAAAGTGCAAGCGACTCCACCAGGCGCGCCAGCCCTGGGGGAACACATAGCCGCGGCGCACCTGCAGCTGGTGGTTGCCGCTGTTGAGCAGGTCATACAGCGCCTGCTGGGCCTGGGTTTCCTGCGCCGTGGGCTTGGTGCGCACCGACAGATAGCCAATCGTCTTGCCACCCGCCTGGATGGGGCTGGCATTGGCCCGCACCCAGTAGAAATCGCCGTTCTTGCAGCGGTTCTTGACCACGGCCGTCCAGCTGGCGCCATGCTTCAAGGTGTTCCACATGTCGGCGAACAGAATGGCCGGGGTATCCGGGTGGCGGATGATGTTGTGGGGCTGCTGCTGCAGCTCCTCGAAGCTGTATCCGCAGGTGCTCAAAAAGGCGTCATTGGCATAGATGATGTTGCCTTTGAGATCGGTGGCAGACAGCAGCGTATCGCCATCCTGCAACTGGTGCTCTACGGCGGTGACCGGCAGATTGATGCGCATAAACCCCCTTCGCTTGTGTGCTTTGCGGGTGGATGCGGCGCTCCCGGCACTCCACCGAAGAGGTGCAATATGCGGAGCCGTCCCACGGGCCCGGTTGATAAAAATCAACACCACCGCGCAACGCATAGCGAATACCAATCTCTGGGGATGTCCCATCGTGGCATGCACGCCGCAGATATTGACCCGCGGCAAGATGCCCTTGACCTGATGCCCCTGCCGGCGGCATCAGCCCTTATTTTTCGGCCAGCAGCACCTGGGCATCGGCGACCAGCGGCTGGGCACCGGCACCGTAGCGGTGGTAGGCGCGCAGGCGGCCCTGGGGGTCGTACATGTACAGACCGGCCGTGTGGTCCAGGGTGTAGGCGCCGGGCACCTTGCCTTCCACCTTGCGGAAGAACACCTTGAAGTCCTTGGCCACGGCCGCAACCTGTTCGGGAGTGCCGGTCAGCGCCACCATGCTGGGGTCGAAATTGCCCACATAGGCCTTGAGCACTTCCGGCGTATCGCGTTCCGGATCCAGGGAAACAAACACCCCTTGCAGCTTGTCACCCTGGGCGCCCAGCATCTGCTTGACCTCCACCAGCTCCTGCAGGGTGGTGGGGCACACATCGGGGCACTGGGTGTAGCCGAAGAACACCACGGTCACCTTGCCGGCAAAATCCTTGATGGAGCGCAGCTTGCCGTCGGCGTCGGGCAGCGGGAAGTCCTTGGCGTACTCGGCCCCTGTCACATCCACGCCCTGCAGCTTGACTTCCTGCTGGCGCGAACAGCCGGCCAGCCCCAGGCCCATGCCGGCCACCAGTCCTGCGGCCAGCAGGCCTTGCAGCATCCGTCGTTTGTCCATCCTGATCCCTCTCGCAATGGGCGGGGTCAGCGCACCGCCTTCCAACCGGGGCATGGCTGGCTGACCCACCATGAAAATACAAAGTGCTGCGTGCTGCCACCACCGCCCTTGCGGCAGGCGGCGCACCCAGCCTGGATGGCAAATCCTAACCCGAGGGTCGCACCATGCTCCGTGATGGTGCGCATTTCCGGAGAGACTGGCAGCTGCGCAAGGGTTTGGGCGGCCGCAGGCAGCCCCGGTTCAGCGCCCCGGCTGGTCCCAGGAGGAAGACGCCCGCAGCAGGCGCTCCAGATCGCGCTTGGCACGGCCGGCGCTGCTGCGCTCCATGCCTGCCGGCAGGCGCATCATCCAGTGGCCTTGGGGGTCCACGATGTACAGATGATCCTCCAGCGCATGGCCCGCCTCGGGCTGCAGCCATTGCGCCACCTGCGCACGCGGCAGGCGCAATGCGCTTCCCTGCTCCAGGGCCGGGCGCAGGGCCGCATCGGGGTCCACCGCATCGGTCACCAGCCAGACCCAGTCCAGGCGCTCCTTTTCGCGCCCCAGGCTTTCACGCAGCTGGCGTTGCAGGTACAGATGCTCGGCACAGCGGCCTTCACAGGCGCCGCCGGCCACGCTGACCAGCAGCCACTGCCCTTGCAGGCTGGCCAGCGCCGCCGTGCTGCCGTCCAGGCGCTGCCCCTGCACATCGGGCATGGGGTGCTGCGGATCGATCAGCGTACCAAAGCTGCTGCGTCCTTCGGGACGGACCACGTAGTAGGTGAAGTAGGACGCGATCACCGGGGCCGCGCAGACCAGCAGCACGGCCAGCATCTTCCAGCGGCCGCTGCGGGTGCGCGCCGGATCGGACACGCCGGCCTCCGGCAGGCTGTGCACGGTCAGGCCCAAGGGCTGGGGAGCAGACGATTCAGGGGGCATGGGCAGCATCAAAAGAGGCGCGGCGCAGCGGCCGCAGGATCTGGAACCACAGGTACAGCAGTGCGACCAGGGCGCACAGTCCGAACCATTGGAAAGCATAGCCGTAGTGCTTGGACACCCCGGCATCCGGCTCCGGCCATTGGCGCAGCAGGCCTTCGGAGGCGGCGCCGGTCTGCACCACGCTCCACGGCGGCAAAGCTAGGCCCGTCTGCTGCGCATAGGCCGGCAGGTCCAGGTTCTGGCGGATTCGCGCAAACCCGGCAGTGGCCGGCTCGGCCCCCAGCGCATACAGCTGCGAAGGCGCTGCGGCGATGCGGCCTTGCACCTGGACCAGTCCCTCTGGCGTGGCCATCGGCGGCAAGGCCGTGCGGTCCTGGAAATTGCGCGGCACCCAGCCGCGCTGCACCACCACGGCACCGCCTCCCTCCAGCAGCAGCGGGGTCAGCACATAAAAACCCGGCCGGCCCTGCATCTGGCGGTTGTCCAGGTAGACGGTGTGTGCGGCTTGCCAGCGACCGGTCAGCTGCACGGGGCGGTGCAGCCAGGTGGACGGTTCGCCGGCATCGTCTGCCGCAGCCCGCAGTGCCGGCCAGTCGGCATTGCGCAGAACACGCTGCGCGGACTGCAGCGCGATGGCGGCCTGCAAGGCCTCTTTCTGCGCCGCGCGGTCCAGCTGCCACCAGCCCAGTCGCGCCGTCAGGGCCATGCACAGCACCGCGGCGAGCAGCACCACCCATCCACGTATTCCCTTGGGAAGCCACCTCACACTCACCCGATAATGCCTTTCATGGGATACCTTGTTGCACTGGCCTTTCTGGCCATCATCGCCAGCCTGGGAACAGCCCTGTTCTTCATGCTGCGCAAGGACGACGACACACCGTCGGACAGCGAACGCGGCCGCCGCATGGCCCGTGCGCTGGCAGTGCGCGTGGGCCTGTCGATTGCCCTGTTCCTCTGCCTGCTGCTGGCCTGGAAGCTGGGGTACATCCAGCCCACCGGATTGCCCTTGCGCTCCTGAGCACTGCTTGCGGCTGGGGCCTGCGCCCCCCACTCTGAATGCGCTGTCCCTTCAAGCGACTGACAACCCCGGCACGGACCGCACTTGCGGGCACCGCCACAGGCAGGGTGATCGCCCTGCCTGATTCCGACTCACATCCAGTACACCAGCACGTAGAGGAACAGCCACACCACATCCACAAAGTGCCAGTACCAGGCCGCGCCTTCAAAGCCGAAGTGGCGCTGCGCCGAGAAATGGCCGTTGTGCAGCCGCAAGGTGATCACCAGCAGCATCAGCATGCCCACAAACACGTGGAAGCCATGGAAGCCCGTCAGCAGGTAGAAGGTGGAGCCGTAGATGCCGGAGTTGAGCTTGAGATTCAGGTCCGAGTACAGGTGGTGGTATTCATAGCCCTGCACGCACAGGAAGACAAAGCCCAGGATCACCGTGGCCCACATGAAGGCGATGGTGCGGGCACGCTGACCGGCGCGCAGTGCGTGGTGGGCAATCGTCAGCGTCACCCCCGAGGTCAGCAGCAGGGCGGTGTTGATGGTGGGCAGCCAGAACGGTCCCACGGTCTGGAACGGCTCCACCGTGCCTGCCGGCGAGGTGGTGGCGCCGGGCGAGACCGAGGGCCAGGCGGCCTTGAAGTCCGGCCAGAGCAGCGAATTCTCGAAACCGCCCAGTGCCGGCACCGAATGCGCCCGCGCCCACCACAGGGCGGTGAAGAAAGCGCCGAAGAACATCACTTCCGAGAAGATGAACCAGCTCATGCTCCAGCGGTAGGACAGGTCGATCTTGCGGCCGAACAGCCCGGCCTCGCTCTCGCGCGCCGCATCGCGTATCCACTGGTAGAGCACCACGCCCCACCAGACCAGCCCCAGCAGCACCGACCACATGCCCCAGCCGTGGCCGTTGATCCAGTTGCCGGCGCCCAGCACCACGAAAAACAGGCCCGCTGCCGCCCAGATGGGATGGTGCGACACGCCGGGCACGTAGTAGTACGGCGTTGTTCCAGGGGTCGATGCACTCATGACTCAGCTCCTGTCGTTTTTTGCGAAGGCCGCAGCACGCTGCAGCAGTTGTTGTTCTGTCAGCTCACCCATCTCACCAGGGCGATCAGCCCCAGCACCAGCACAAACACCGCCACCAGCCCCACGGCGATCACCTGCAGCGGCTGCAGCTGTGCAAAATCCCGCTCGTACTCGCTGCCCTTGCGCACGCCCAGCAACGCCCAGGCCACGGCTTTGATCGAATGCCACAGTCGGTGCTGCTGTCCGGCGGGGGGCGGTACGGTCATGACTGCTCCTTGCCGGTGACCACGCTGGCCACGGGTGCGGGCGGCGTCTTCCCCCCCACCTCAAAGAAGGTATAGGACAGGGTGATGGTGGTCACATCCTTGGGCAGCTTGGGATCAATGACAAACGCCACCGGCCATTCCTTTCGCTCCCCCGGCTCCAGCACGTACTGGTTGAAGCAGAAGCACTCCAGCTTGTTGAAGTGCGGCGCGGCATTGCGCGGTGCATAGCTGGGAATTGCCTGCGCCGCCATGCGGTGGTTCTGCACGTTCTGGAATTCATACATCACCGTGGCCAGCTCGCCCGGATGCACCTGCAGCGAACGGCGCTCGGGCTTGAACTCCCACGGCCCCCGCGCATTGGCGTCGAACTCCACGGTGATGGTGCGGCTGGTGTCCACCTGGGTATTGGCCGGCACGGCCGAGGAATTGCCCGGCACCTGCCGCTCCGACACGGCCAGCACATTGATGCCCAGCGCCTCGCACACATGCTTGTAGATCGGAATCAGCGCATAGCCGAAGGCAAACATGCCCACGGCCACCACGGCCAGCTTGCCCACCATCCGGAGGTTGTCGCGGTGTACGGCCATCATCCCTCCTGTGCGCAGTCCACTGCGCATTGACACGGCGCCTGCCGCTGCGGCCACCGGCGTGCCCCCGCCACAGGAGGGCCACCCGGGCCGCTCCCGCAGCACAGGGAGGCATCCTCCCAAGGGACGGACGCGAAGCGGTGCAGCGCGGTGTGCATCTCAGTGCAGCAAGGCCATCTTGGCCACAAAACCGACAAAGAACACGGCCGCGATCGACGCCAGGATCAGCGCCATGCGCAGGTTCTTCTGGCGCTGCAGCTGGTAGGCCGTGGTGCGGTCGTGCAGACCGGCCGAAGGTTTGGAAGGAGCGGTGTGCATGGCTTATCCAATCACGCGGGTTGCGGTGGCGTCCAGTTTGGGCGGGTTTTCGAAAGTATGGAAGGGGGCAGGCGATGGCACTTCCCACTCCAGGCCTTCTGCCCCGTCCCAGGGCTTCTGTGGTGCCGGCGCACCGTGGCCGCGCATGCCGGGCCAGACCACAAAGACAAAGAAGTACACCTGCATCAGGCCAAAGCCGAAGGCACCGATGGAGGCCAGCATGTTGAAGTCGGCAAACTGCATCGGATAGTCGGCATAGCGGCGCGGCATGCCGGCCAGGCCCAGGAAGTGCATGGGGAAGAACGTGATGTTGAAGAAGACCAGCGAACCCCAGAAATGGATCTTGCCGCGCAGCTCGGAATACATCACGCCGTTCCACTTGGGTGCCCAGTAGTAGTAGCCGGCGAACATCGAGAACAGCGAGCCCGCCACCAGCACATAGTGGAAATGCGCCACCACGTAATAGGTGTCCTGCAGCTGGGTGTCGATGGGCGCCATCGACAGGATCAGCCCCGTGAAGCCGCCCATGGTGAACACGAAGATGAAGCCCACGGCAAACAGCATGGGGGTCTCGAACGTCATGGAGCCGCGCCACATGGTGGCCACCCAGTTGAAGATCTTCACGGCCGTGGGCACCGAGATCAGCATGGTGGCGTACATGAAGAACAGCTGGCCGGTGACCGGCATGCCCGTGGTGAACATGTGGTGCGCCCACACGATGAAGGACAGGATGGCAATGGCCGCCACCGCGTACACCATGGAGGTGTAGCCAAACAGCTTCTTGCGGCTGAAGGCCGGCACGATCTGGCTGATGATGCCGAAGGCCGGCAGGATCATGATGTAGACCTCGGGGTGACCGAAGAACCAGAAGATGTGCTGGTACATCACCGGATCGCCCCCACCCGCGGGGTTGAAGAAGCTGGTGCCGAAGTGGCGGTCGGTCAGCGTCATGGTGATGGCGCCGGCCAGCACCGGCATCACGGCGATCAGCAGGTAGGCGGTGATCAGCCAGGTCCAGACGAACATCGGCATCTTCATCAGCGTCATGCCGGGAGCCCGCATGTTCAGGATGGTGACGATGATGTTGATCGAGCCCATGATGGAGCTGGCGCCCAGGATGTGCATCGCAAAGATGCTGGTGTCCATCGAGGGGCCCATCTGCAGCGTCAGCGGCGCATACAGCGTCCAGCCTGCGGCCGGTGCGCCACCGGGCATGAAGAACGAGGTCACCAGCATGATGGCCGCCGGAATCATCAGCCAGAAGCTGAAGTTGTTCATGCGCGCAAACGCCATGTCCGAGGCGCCGATCTGCAGCGGAATCATCCAGTTTGCGAAGCCCACGAAGGCCGGCATGATGGCCCCGAACACCATGATCAGACCGTGCATGGTGGTGAGCTGGTTGAACAGCTCGGGGTTGACGATCTGCAGCCCGGGCTGGAACAGCTCTGCGCGGATCAGCAGCGCCAGCACGCCGCCCACCATCAGCATGGTGAAGGCGAACAGCAGGTACAGCGTGCCGATGTCCTTGTGGTTGGTGGCATACAGCCAGCGCTGCCAGCCCGTGGGCTGGTGGTGATGGTGGTCATCGTGCGCACCATGGTCATGGTGGCCGCCATGGACATCGACCTCGGGGCCCGGGGTGTGGGATGGGGGGTATACGGCGCTCATAGGAATGTCTCCGGTATTCACTGCCTGCTGCGCATCACTGCGCGGCCACGATGTCCACACGACGGGCCTGCTGATCGGCCCCGGCACCTGCGGTGATGGTGGTGGGCTTGTGCAGGGCAATGCGCTCCTGTGCCACACCGGCATCCGTCAGGGCCTTGGCCACGTTCTGCGCACGCTGCTTGGCCAGTTCGGTGTTCTGGTCGGCATTGCCGGTGGCATCCACAAAGCCCGACAGGGCCACCTTGCTGTCGGCATGCGCTTTCAGATACTCCGCAGCCTGGGCCACCACGGCCTGCGCCTCGGCATTCAGCGCCTTGTCGCCCGTGGCAAAAAACACCTGGTAGGGCTGTGGCGCGGCAGCAGCTGCCCCTGCCACAGGTTCTGCCGCAGCGGGCGGTGCCGCGCCGGGGGCGGCCGCCCCGCCTTCGGGGAACTTGCCGCCCCGCGCATCCTTGAACTGCGCGGGCTGGATCAGCTGCCCGGTCTTGTTGCTCCAGTGGTTCTTGGCGAAGGTCAGCACCGCGGCCAGCTCCACATCGCTGAGCGCCTTCCACGAAGGCATGGCACCGTTGTTGCGCCCTTCCAGCACCACATGCATGGCTTCCGCCAACGGCCCCAGCACCACCGGGCTGCCATCCAGCGCCTTGATGGGGCCCGCCCCCTTGCCATTGGGCTGGTGGCAGACCGCGCAGTTGGCGGCATAGACTTTTTCGCCGCGCGCAACCAGCTCGTCCAGCTTCCATTCCTTGTTGGGATCGTCGCGCTTGGAGGCCGCCTTCTTGGTTTCTTCCTCCACCCAGGTCTTGTACTGGTCGGACTGCAGCACCTTCACATGGATGGGCATGTAGGCGTGTTCCTTGCCGCACAGCTCGGCGCACTGGCCGTAGTAGTCGCCCGGCTTTTCCGCCTTGAACCAGGTGTCGCGCACAAAGCCGGGAATCGCATCCTGCTTGATGCCGAAGGCAGGCACCATGAAGGAGTGGATCACATCGTTGGCGGTGGTGATGATGCGCACCTTCTTGCCGGCCGGCACCACCAGCGGCTGGTCCACCTTGAGCAGATAGTCGGGCGGCGCATCCTTGACATTGCCGCTGTTGGACAACACCCGGTGGCTGGTGTCCAGCGTGGAGATGAAGCTCAGCCCCTCGCCCTCCCCTTTCAGGTAGTCATAGCCCCATTTCCACTGGTAGCCTGTCACTTTGATGGTCAGGTCGGCATTGGTGGTGTCCTTCTGCGCCACCAGCACCTTGGTGGCCGGCAAGGCCATCAGGATCACGATGATGAAGGGCACGATGGTCCAGGCGATTTCCACCGTGGCCGATTCATGGAAATTGGCGGCCTTGGCGCCTTGGGAGCGGCGGTGTTTCCAGATGGAATAGAACATCACCGCAAACACGGCCACGAAGATCACCGTGCAGATGCCCAGCATCATCCAGTGCAGAAAATGCTGCTCCTGTGCAATGCGCGTGACCGGGGGGTGCAGATTGAGCTGACGCACCGCAGGGCCGCCGGGCAGGTCCTGGACCGCATAGGCCGCCTGCGCCATCCAGGCTGCAGCGGACATCATCGTGAGACGCAGGGGCCGAAAGGGGATGCTTTTCATAGTTCTCGCTCAAGTCTTGGGCCACTAGAAACAGGGAACCTGGCAGGCAGGGGGGGGGCTACAGCCGCGCACCTGCGCGCACTCAACTCAGAAAAACCAACCAGCGCGGCGCAGCCCGCTCCCACGGGTACGCCCACATCGATCCATGCCTGCACGCAGGCCAACCGCAAGCTGCAGCACCACAGCCTGTGCCGCCGCAAAGAAAATAGTGGATGAAGCAGTGCCGACGCGTTTCCAGGAAGCAGCCTGAAAAGCCCGAGAAGACGCCCTCTGCGTCGCGTGAAACTTCAGCATGCAGGCCTGTGCGCGCGCAGGGCGCAGGCCCGACTCCAAGGCAATGCGAAACACCAATTTTTTTCTCCTGACGGCATGCGGCCGTGGGGGCCCTCTCCCCAGCCTGGAGTCATGCGGTCTGGAGAAAAGCTCGTGTGTCAGTGGTTGAAAAAATTGTAGGTCGCTTTGCGTGGAATCAAAGGGGCATAAGCGCCTTTTGTGTTATCGCAAACCCGTGTTGCGACCTTGCCGCAACATCGCCCGCATATCGTCCAACGGCACACTGCTTTCCCCGGCCGCACGGACCCGGGGTGCTGGCTTGTAAGCATGGCCGTAGACCACTTCGAAGGTCAACGCCAGCTGTCCATCCTGCTCCTGTAAACGCAGCGCGCCATCCAGCAATTGATGGAGGTCAAGACGCCATTGCCGTCCACGCAGACCGGCAAAGCGCTGCGGATGCAGATTGCATCCCAGCTCGCGCAATTCCTGCAGCAGACGCTCGGGCGAAGCAAAGGTCAGCGTGATGCGCTCCATGTCCATCACCGGCTCCGCAAAGCCGCTTTGCACCAGCATGTCTCCCCAGTCGTGCATGTCCGTGAAGCTGTGGCCCGCCGCCGGCCAGCCCGCCTGCTGGTAGGCGTCCCGCAGCTCCTGGGCCGTGTCGGGCCCCAGGCAGGAAAACATCACAAAGCCATCCACCGCCAGAGCCTTGTGCCACTGCGCCAGCAGGGCCAGCGGGTCTGCAGCCATGTGCAGCTGCATATTGGCCCACAGCATGTCCACTTCCTGCCCGGCAGCCGGCAGACCAAAGCGGGGTTGCTTGCCCGCCCAGCGCTCCATGCTCCACCAGGCCTTGCCCAGCGCCTTGTGCGCCGCTTCGGCGCGCTGCGCCTGCGGTTCATGCACCCAGGACTGCGCCTGCGGATAGCGCTGCGCCACCAGTGCGTGCGCCTGCAGTCCGCCGCGTACCGGCTCCCAGTCCAGCCACGACTGCGGCGGCTTGGCCATCCACTGCAGGCGGTCCTGCATGCGGCGCGCCACCTCTTCGTGCAGCCACGGCGATGCCGCAGGCGCCTGGGCCTGCCAGCGGGCGGCGGCAACGGGGTCGATGGTGGGCGGCAGAGCAGTAGACATGGAACAACAGATGGGGAGGCAATCGGACAGTCGGCGCACATCCGGCATGACGGTGGCGCTGCGGGCGGCAGTATATTGATTCCATGCGTCTGCACATCCCGGCATGGCTATCCGCCCGCATTCCCAGCCAGTGCCTGGCCTGCGGCAGCTGGCCCGCGCAGCCACTGTGCGCGCAGTGCCAGGCGCGTTTTGCACAGCATGTGCCGCGCTGCCGCAGTTGCGCCCTGCGCCTGCCGGATGCACATGCCGGCGCACACTGCGGGCAATGCCTGCGCCACCCGCCGGTGCTGCAGCACTGCTTGGTCGCCGTGGACTACGGCTACCCCTGGGCCTTGCCGCTGACGCAGTGGAAGCTCCATGCCCAGCCGGCCGTCGGCCGCCATCTGGCGCAATGGCTGCAGCAGCACGCCGCCTGGCCCGCGCTGCGCGACGGCTGTGCGCTCACCATCCCGATTCCGCTGTCCCCGCAGCGCCTGCGCAGCCGCGGCTACAACCAGGCACTGCTGCTGGCCCGCGCGCTGGATTGCCCGGCCATCCAGCCGCAGCTGCTGCAACGCACGCACGACACGCCCACCCAGATGCGCCAGGGCCGCGCCGCACGGCTGCGCAATCTGCGCGGCGCCTTCAGCGTGCCACCGCAACACCAGGGCCTGCTGGATGGAAAGACCGTGCTGCTGGTGGACGATGTCATCACCACGGGCGCGACCCTGCAGGCCGCCGCGCAGGCGCTGCTGGCCGCAGGCGCCGGCCAGGTGCATGCCGTGGCCCTGGCCCGCACGCCCTAGCCCCCTACCTCACACCTGCGCCATAGGGGTGCGCACCACAGGGACGGCGGTCACAGCGGACAATACGCCCCTTATGTTCCACATTGTTCTTGTTGAGCCCGAGATTCCACCGAACACGGGCAACGTCATCCGCCTGGCCGCCAACACCGGCTGCGATCTGCACCTGATCGAGCCCCTGGGCTTTTCCATGGAAGACCGCCACATGCGCCGCGCCGGGCTGGACTACCACGAATACGCCCCGGTGCGCCGCCATGCCGACTGGCAAGCCTTTCTGACCGCCATGCAGCCCGCGCCCGAGCGCATGTTTGCCATGACCACCCATGGCAGCCGCCCGGCGTTTGATCTGGCCTTCCAGCCCGGCGACTGGCTGGTCTTCGGTTGCGAAACCCGAGGCCTGCCTGCGGATCTGCGCAACAGCTTTCCCGAAAGCCAGCGCCTGCGCCTGCCCATGGTGGCAGGCCAGCGCAGCCTGAACCTGTCCAATGCGGTGGCGGTCACGGTGTTCGAGGCCTGGCGCCAGAACGGTTTTGCCGCCCCCGCAGGCCAGACGGCAGGCTGAGACTGCGGCGGCACCGCTTCGGTGCACGATGCCTGAAATAGTGCAAAAGTTCCGTCTCATTGACAATGAATTCGAAACAATGAGTCGTAAATTTACATGCTTATCTTCATATATGGAACGATCTACAGTTCATCCATACGGTAACGCCACAGCGCCACACCGGAAGTTGAACGAAAAGGACATTCCATGAAAAGCATTCACACCCTCAGCATCGCCGCAGCTCTGGCCCTGACCGCACTGGGCAGCCAGGCCGCCGGTATATCGGCTCCCCTGGGCGAGCAAGGCTGGCCTCCCGTGGTGGAAAGCCACAGCACCCTGACCCGTGCGCAGGTGCTGGCTGAATTGCAGGATGCCCGCCAAAACCACCGCATGGCCGTGGCCGAAGGCGACCAGCTGCAACTGCGTGCCGATGAGCTGACCACTCGCTCGGCCGTGAGCCGCGAGGCCGTGCGTGCCGAAACCCTGGCCGCCATCAAGGACGGCAGCATCGTGCACGGCGAGCTGTAAGCCCCAGCCCGCGCATTTGCCTCCTGGCAAAAGCGCCCAAAGCAAAGCCCCGCTGCCTGCGCAGACGGGGCTTTTTCATGGGACCGAAAAAAGAAGACGGCGGCGTTCAGCCCTGGGCCGCACCGTGGCTGCGGCTCAGCGTCTCGGCCACGCACACGGGCTTGTCGCTGCCTTCGCGCTCCACCGTCACCCCCCAGGTCATCTGCATGCCGTCGGGCTGCACCGGCTCGGCCGCCAGCAGCTTGATGTGGGCGCGCAGCCGGCTGCCCACCGGTACGGGGGCGGGAAAGCGCACCTTGTTCAGACCGTAGTTCACGCCCATCGTGGCGCCATCCACCGTCACTGTCTGCTGCATGAACTGCGCCAGCAGCGACAGCGTCAGATAGCCATGGGCCACCGGCGCACCAAACGGGCCCTTCTTGGCCCGCTCGGGATCCACATGAATCCACTGGTGGTCGCCCGTCGCCTCGGCGAACTGGTTGACCTGCTCCTGGGTGATGGTGATCCAGTCCGTCACGGCCACATCCTGGCCCACGGAAGCACGCACATCGGCGTAAGAGGCAAAGCGTCGTTTCGTCATGCGACCCACTGTAGCCAGCAGGCCGCGCAGGCTTTGTCGGTCACGGGACAGTTGAGGGAAAGCCCCAGGATGTGGCCCTCCCTACAGGCCAAACGACTGCTCAAGCGCGGCAGTAGCGCATGCAGTGTTGACCTGGATACCGGTGCGGTCAGTGGCTGCCGCCGCGCTGCACAAAGAACAGGCCGATCCCCACCAGCATCAGCAAGCCGCCAAAGACACGGTTCTGCCAGCGCATGGCTTCGGGGCTGCGCATCCAGCGCCGCAGTGCACTGGCGCTGCCGGCATAGCCATGCATCACCACCATGTCCACGCCAATGCAAGTCGCCGACATGATGGCCAGCTGCAACCACAGCGGGCGCTGCTCGGTCAGAAACTGCGGCAGCACCGCCACCATGAAGATGATCCCCTTGGGGTTGGTGGCATTGGTCAGAAAACCGGCCAGCACGCGCTGGCGCCAGGTCAGGGCCGGAGCGCCCTGGGCATGGCCGATGTCCAGACCGTTGCCCACGCTGCGCCACTGGCTCCAGCCCAGGTAGATCAGGTAGCAGGCCCCCAGGATCTTCACCGCCGCAAACGCCCATTCCGAGGCAATCAGCAAGGTGCCCACGCCGCCGCCGGCCACCAGCAGAATCAGCAGCAGGCCCAGTTGCAGGCCGCACACCGTGGCGCTGCTCTTGCGCAGGCCGTAGTTCAGCCCGTGGCTCATGGACAGCACCGCGCCCGACCCTGGCGACAAGGCAATCAGCCAACACGCCATAAAGAAAGCCCACCACGTCTGCACATCCATGCCACACCTGCCCTGCCGTCGCCACACCGCATTGCCACAGCAATGCACCAAAGCGGCGCATCTTACGCCTGCCCCGCATGGCGTGCTGGCGCCCGGTGCGACACAGGCCCGCGCGCGGCTGAATGCCGCGGCCAGCGCGGCCCACTGCCCCCGTGCTACGCTGCCGGCCATGATCTTCAACCCTTCGCAAGCGGACGTGCGACGCTTCTTCTGCAGCGTGCGCGCCAAGATGAAGAGCGAATCCCCCATGGAAGCCATCGAGATGCTGGCCAGCCTGTGGATTGCCGAACACCCCGAATACTTTGCCGAGCTGGACGATGTGGACGCCGCCGTGGCGCGCAACTACGACGCCGAGCCCGGCCGCACCAATCCCTTCCTGCACCTGTCCATGCACCTGTCCATCAGCGAGCAGTGCAGCGTGGACTCCCCCCGCGGCATCCGCCAGGCCGTGGAACTGCTGGCCCGCAAGCGCGACCTGCATGACGCTCACCACGAAGTGATGGAATGCCTGGGCACCATGCTGTGGGAAAGCCAGCGCAGCGGCCGTCCGCCCGATGGCAATGCCTACGTGGCTGCGGTGCAACGCCGCGCCACCCAGGACTGAGCGCCAGACCACACCCACCAGGCAACAAGCTGCTGAACGCCCCAAGACAAAGGCTGCCGCTGCGCACACCAGGCGCTGTGGCAGCCTTTTTCATGCCGTGCATGCGCCGAGCGCGCCAAGACAAGCCCGCACAAGGCGGGCCGTGGAGCTGCTGGGCTACGTGGCTGTGAGCCCATGCCGCCGTGCGGCAGCCTGTATCAGCGAAAGCGCGATTCCGGCACCGTGTGCAGATCGCCTTCCAGCGAGCCGATATAGCCCGCCAGCTGCTTGAGCTCCTGCAGCGTGAACTGCTTGGCAATGCCGGCCATCACCCCATTGCTGCGCCCCACCGTGCCCTTGCTGGCATCGCGCTGGTAGGACTTGAGGGCGGCATACACATAGTCTGCATGCTGGCCCGCCACCTTGGGATAGGCCGGGTCGATGGGCTTGGCAAAGCCTTCGCCATGGCAGGAGAAGCAGGCCCCCTTCTGGATCAGCGCTGCCACGGCAGGCGCCGGATCGTGCGCCTTGGCCGCGCTGGCAGAACCGGCTGCAGGCGCGTTCTGACCGGCATAGAAAGCGGCCACATCGGCCATGTCCTGATCGGTCAGCGAATCCGCAATGCCGCGCATGGTGGGATGGCGGCGGTCGGCCTTTTTATAGGCCGCCAGCGCGGATTCGATATAGCGTGCACTCTGGCCCGAAATCTTGGGCACTTTGTACACCTCTGGGAAACTGGCCTGGTAGCCTTCGATACCGTGGCAGCCTATGCACATGGCCACCTTGTTTGCGCCCGCCTGGGCGTCTCCCTTGATCTCCTGGGCCGATGCTGTGAAGGTCACAGAAGCGACAACCAAGAGCCCTATCGTGGACAGCTTTTTGTTCATTGCGCGCACAATCCTTGGGAAGTTTTAGCTGGGATTTGGCTCACACAGATTCATTATGGCGAGAACCGTCAAGCGCCCTAATCAATGTTTACGCTGATATAGACCATGAAATTCCAAGGCACCGAGAACTACGTCGCACCCCAGGATCTGATGCTGGCCGTCAACGCAGCCATCACGCTGCAGCGTCCGCTGCTGGTCAAGGGCGAACCCGGCACCGGCAAGACCATGCTGGCCGAGGAAGTGGCCGACGCGCTGGACATGCCGCTGTTGCAGTGGCACATCAAATCCACCACCAAGGCCCAGCAAGGTCTGTATGAATACGACGCCGTCAGCCGCCTGCGCGATTCGCAGCTGGGTGATGAGAAGGTCAAGGACATCCAGAACTACATTGTCAAAGGCGTGCTGTGGCAGGCCTTCACCGCCGATCAGCCCGTGGCGCTGCTGATCGACGAAATCGACAAGGCGGACATCGAATTCCCCAACGACCTGCTGCGCGAACTCGACCGCATGGAGTTCTACTGCTACGAGACGCGCGAGATGATCCGCGCCAAGCACCGGCCGCTGGTGTTCATCACCTCCAACAACGAAAAGGAGCTGCCCGACGCCTTCCTGCGCCGCTGCTTCTTCCACTACATCAAGTTCCCCGAAGCGGACACCATGCGCCAGATCGTGGACGTGCATTTCCCCACGCTCAAGAGCGAGCTGCTGACGGCAGCGATGAAGAGCTTCTACGACATCCGCGGCATCCCGGGCCTGAAGAAAAAGCCTTCGACCTCCGAGCTGATCGACTGGCTCAAGCTGCTGCTGGCCGAAGACATTCCGCCCGAAGCCCTGCAATCGGCCGACAGCAAGGTGGCCGTACCGCCGCTGGTGGGTGCGCTGCTGAAGAACGAACAGGATGTGAGCCTGTTCGAAAAGCTGGTCTTCATGAACCAGCGCAACCGCTGAGCCCGCGCGCAAAGGGCATACCCGCTGCCGCCCATCCACCCGCCCTGCTATGGTCAAACGTTCACCATACACACAGGGAGACAGACCATGAGCACTGCCAAGAAACTGCTGCTGGAAGGCGTCAGCGACGCCGTGGGTTTCATTGCGGGCGCACTGGCCGGCTACGGCCTGGGCCAGGCGGCGGGCTGGAACATCTTCGACGCCGGCTACGGCGCAACCAGCCTGCTGGGCATTGTCTGCGTCGGCCTGGGCGGCGGCCTGGGCCTGCAGCTGGCACGGCGCTGGCGTGCGGCCCGCGCCCAGCATGCGCAGGCGGCGGAACGTCCCTGAGCAGCCCTCACCCAGCCAGCTTCTGTCAGCTTCCCCGCGCGAGAATGTCTGGAACCGATTGTTGGAACCCCACACCATGAACACCACAGCCTTCGTCACCCCCGTCACCCTGCAAGCGCATGGCGTGCGCCTGGTTCCGCTGGAACTGGCGCATGAAGAAGGGCTGCGTGCAGCGGCGGCCGATGGACAGCTGTGGAATATCCGCGTCACCTCGGTGCCCGAGCCGCAGGACACCCGCGCCTACATCGAGACCGCGCTGCAGATGCGCGCGGCCGGCAACCGCTTTGCCTTTGCCGTGCTGGACGATGCCTCCGGCGAAGTGCTGGGCAGCACCAGCTACCACGACATCCTGCCCGCCGTGCAGCGCGTGGAGATCGGCTACACCTGGTACGCCCAGCGCTGCCAGCGCACCCATGTGAACACCACCGCCAAGCTGCTGATGATGGGCCACGCCTTCGACACCCTGGGCTGCCATGTGGTGGGCTGGCGCACCGACAACTTCAACTTTGCCAGCCAGCGCGCCATCGAACGCCTGGGCGCCCGCAAGGACGGCGTGATCCGCGGCCACGCCCTGCGCCGCGACGGCACCATCCGCGACACGGTGATGTACAGCCTGCGCGCCGGCGAATGGCCGGAAAGCCGCGCCCAGTTGCTCGACAAGATGAAGCAACACCTGCGCCAGCCCTGAGCGCCCGGAGGCCCCACCATGCTGATCGACTTCTTCTACACCCTGCGGGCGGCCAAGCTGCCGGTGTCCGTCAAGGAACTGCTCACCCTGCTGGAAGCGCTGCAAAAAGGCGTGGTCGGCCCCCAGAGCGAAGACGGCTGGAGCATGGATGACTTCTACTTCCTGGCCCGCACCACGCTGGTCAAGGACGAGAAGCACTACGACAAGTTCGACCGCGCCTTCGCCGCCTACTTCAAGGGCGTGGAAATGCTCACCGACTTCACCAAGGAACTGCCCGCCGAATGGCTGCGCAAGATGCTGGAGCGGGAGCTGACGGACGAACAGAAAGCCGCCATCCAGAAAATGGGCTGGGACGAGCTGATGGAGACCCTCCAGAAGCGCCTGGAGGAACAGAAGGGCCGGCACGAAGGCGGCAACAAATGGATAGGCACCGGCGGCACCAGCCCCTTCGGCCACGGCGGCTACAACCCGCAAGGCATCCGCATTGGCGGCCCGGGCAAGAACCGCAGCGCCGTCAAGGTGTGGGAGCAGCGCGCCTACCGCGATTACGACGACACCCAGGAGCTGGGCACGCGCAACATCAAGGTGGCGCTGCGCCGCCTGCGCAAGTTCGCCCGCCAGGGCGGCGAGCTGGAGCTGGACCTGCCCGACACCATCCGCAGCACGGCGGCCAACGCCGGCTGGCTGGACATCAAGATGGTGCCGGAGCGCCACAACAATGTGAAAGTGCTGCTGCTGATGGACGTGGGCGGCACCATGGACGACCACATCCAGCGCGTCGAAGAGCTGTTCTCCGCCGTCAAGAGCGAGTTCAAGCACCTGGAGTTCTATTACTTCCACAACTGCGTCTACGACTTCATGTGGAAGAACAACAAGCGCCGCTTTGGCGAGAAGTTCGACACCTGGGACATCATCCGCAAGTACAACAAGGACTACAAGCTGATCTTTGTGGGCGATGCCACCATGAGCCCCTATGAGATCACCCAGCCCGGCGGGAGCGTGGAATACAACAACGAGGAAGCCGGCGCCGAATGGCTGCAGCGTCTGACGCATGCCTTCCCGCACCATGCCTGGGTCAATCCCGAGCCGCAGGGCGTGTGGGAGTACCGCCAGAGCATCGACCTGATCCGCCGCCTGGTGGGCGGACGGATGTACCCTTTGTCACTGAAGGGTTTGGAAGAAACCATGAGGCTGCTGTCAAAATAGGGAAATGCCCATGCTTTCCCCCACAACGGCGCCGGCCCCAGGGTCGGCGTTTTTGTTGGCCGGCTCGCTATTGCTGAGCGGCTGCAGTCTGCTCTCCAAGAACCACTCCGCTGACGCGGCCGCCGCGTCCGTGCCTTCCGGGCCGCCCAGCTTCAGCGTGGAGGTCGAGGCCCCGGACGGCGTGCGCGAGCTGCTGGAAAAACACCTGGAACTGGTGCGCTTCAGCCAGCACCCGGATCTGCGCCGCCGCGAAGTGGTCAGCCTGCTGAATGCCTCCGACAGCAACATCCGCGACCTGATCGGCACCCTGGGCTATTTCTCACCCCAGATCCAGCTGGAGCTCAAGGACACGCCCGACTCCAAAGAGGCGCCGATGGAGGTCACCGTCAAGGTCGATCCCGGCCCGCCCACCACCATCCGCACGGCCGACATCCGCTTCTCCGGCCTGAATGCCGAGGAAACCCACAGCGACTGGCAGCGCGACGACATCCGCAAGAACTGGGGCCTGACACCGGGCGAACAGTTCACCCAGTCGGCCTGGGGTGGCGCCAAGAGCCAGGGGCTGCGCAGCCTCCAGGCCCAGCGCTTCCCCACCGCCAGCATTGCCAGCAGCAAGGCCGACATCGACGCCGACATCCAGAAGGCCGACCTGTCCATCGACTACGCCCCGGGCGCTGCGTACTACTTTGGCCCGCTGCAGCTGAGCTATAGCACCCGGACCGAAGATGGCGAGCAGGATGTCGACGCCCCGCCGCGCTACGACCCGGAAGGCATGCGCCGCATCGCCCGCCTGCCGGTGGGCGAGGAATACAAGCAGACCTCGCTGCTGGATGCACAGCAGCGCCTGTCGAACAGCGGCTACTTTGATTCGGTATTTTTGACCCTGGACACCGATGCCGCCCAGCCCGGCCAGTCCGAAGTGCATGCCCCCGTCATCGCCCAGGTGCGCGAAGCCAAGCTGCAGAAATGGGTGTTCGGCGTCGGCGCCAGCACCGACACCGGCCCGCGCCTATCCGTGGACCACATCCACAACCGGGTGCCCGGCCTGGGCTGGCGGGCGGTCAGCAAGCTGCAGCTCGACACCAAAAACCCCATACTGTCCACCCGCCTGGTCGACCTGCCCAACGAAGACGGCTGGGCCTGGTTCACCGGCGCCAAGGCCGAACGCGAGGAGCTGGGCGACTACAACACCAACAGCCTGCAGCTGCAGTTCGGCCGCACCAAGAGCGCGGACCGCATCGACCGCAACTACTACCTGCAGTACGACTTCACCAAGCTGCAGGGCACGGGCGCGCCCACCAGCAGCTCGTCGATCACCGCCAACTACGGCTGGACCGGGCGCTACTTCAACAACCCGATCTCGCCCACCAGCGGCTTCGGCTTTGCCTGGGAAGTCGGCGCCGGCACCACCCTCACGCCGGAGCGCGAGCCGTTCGGCCGCGTGTCGGCCCGCTGGCTTACCTTGATCGGTCTGGGTGACCCGGACCAGGCAGGCCGGCGCCAAAGCCGCCTGGCCTTGCGTGCCGCCGGCGGCGCCGTGATTGCCAAGGACGGCGTGGACATTCCCGCCACCCAGCTGTTCCTTACCGGTGGCGACACCACGGTGCGCGGCTACCGCTACCAGTCCATCGGGGTGGAGAACGAGCTGGGCAAGCTCATCAGCGGCCGCTATATGGTGACCGGCAGCGTGGAATGGCAGCGCCCCATCACCGTGCGCGGCAACCGCTCCGACTGGGAGCAGACCGTGTTCGTGGATGCCGGCAGCGTGGCCGACAAACCCAGCCAGATGACGGTCTACACCGGCGTGGGCACCGGCATCCGCTGGGCCAGCCCGGTGGGCCCGGTCCAGGCCGATATCGCCTACGGCATCAAAACCCAACAATTCCGCCTGCACCTGCGCATGGGCTTCACTTTCTGACCATGGCAGATCCCACCGTATCCCCCTCCTCCTCTGACCTCCCCGCTTCTGCACGGGATGGCAGCCCGCCACCCGCTGCGCCGGTGCGCAGCCCCCGCCGCTGGTGGCACAAACTGCTGCTGGCCCTGGCCGCCTTGGTGCTGCTGCTGGCAGTGCTGCTGGGCGGCGGCTGGTGGTGGATGGGCCAGGCCGACTCTCTGGCCAGCACACTCACCCGCGTGGCCGGCTGGCTGCCTTCCGGGCAGACGCTGGAAGCCAAGGAAGTGCAAGGCACGCTGCGCCATGGCGGCAAGATCGGCTGGCTGCGCTGGACCAGTCCCACCCTGCAGGTGGAAGTGGAGCAGGCCGACATCGGCTGGCAGCTGTCCCCACTGCTGTCACGCGAGCTGCGCCTGGGCCAGGTGCACATCGGCACGGTGCGCATCCGCAGCACCCCCGACCCCACGGACCAGACGCCGACCGAACCGCTGCAGTCGCTGACACTGCCGCTGCGCATCGACCTGCCGTTCCAGGTGGACACCGTGGTCTGGCAAGGTACGCCCGAGGTGCAGGCGACCGAGCTGCAGGGCCACTACCGCTACACCGGCGGCCACCACCAGCTGGCCGTGAACTCGCTGCGCTGGGCAGAAGGCCGCTACGCCGCCCAGCTCAAGCTGCAAGGCGCGGCCCCCATGGAGCTGGAAGCCCATCTGCGCGGCAGCATCCAGACCGCCCTGCCCGAACAGGACATGCGGCTGCAGACCCTGGCCACCGTCCAGTTGAGCGGCACCCTGGCGGGCGCCGACGCACAGATCGAAGCCCAGGCCAGCGCCTACGCCAAGGATGTGGTGCAGGAAGACAGCGCGCAAGACCTGCCGCAACCCACGGCCCGCGAAGCCGAAGACATTGCCAGCAGCCAGACGCTGCGCGCCCAGCTCAGCGCCAAGCTCCAACCCTGGCAGCCCCAGCCCGTGGTGTCCGCCCACGCCCAGCTGCACCAGGTGGATGTCTCGCTGTTCTGGCCCGACGGCCCCCACACCCTGCTCAGCGGTGAAGTGCAGGCCGGCCCTTCCGCCACCGGCTGGGACCTGCGCGCCAACGTGCGCAACGCCATTCCCGGCCCCTGGGACCTGCGCGCCCTGCCCATCCACCAGCTGGAAGCCGATGTGCAGCAGCAAGGCACGACCTGGCGGCTAGAAGAAGCCCAGATCAACCTGGGCACCGGCCACCTGACGGCCCAGGGCAGCTACGACGGCACCACCCGCAGCGTGCAAGGCGATGCCGTGCTGCACCAGGTCGACCCTGCCGCGCTGTGGAGCACGCTGGACCCCGCCCCGCTCAAAGGCCAGATCACCGCACGCACCCCGGCCGCAGAAGCCGGTGCCACGCCGGTGGTGGATTTCAACGTCGACATTGCCACCACCCGCGGTCCGGCCACCGGGCGCGTGGTGCGTACCGCCGGCAACAGCAGCCCGCTGCGCATCGACGCCGTGCGCGCCCAGGGCCAGTGGAGTGCCCCGGTTCTGACGCTGCGCCAGCTGCACCTGAACGCCATGCAGGCACAGCTGGACAGCAAGCAGCTGGAATTCCACAGCGACAGCCTGCTGGTGCGCACCACCGCACAGCTGCAGGCCCCCGGTACCCAGCTGGAGCTGCAGGGCCACATCAGCCCGGACGAAGGTGCCGGCCAGGCCGGCCTGCGCCTGCAGTCCGCCCCGCAGATGCTGGCCTGGCTGCAACGCCTTCCCGGCATGGCAGACACGCTGCAGGGCGCCAGGCTGGAAGGCGCGGCAGATGCCAGCGTGCAATGGAAAGGTGGCTGGGGCAAGCTGCAGCAGCGCCTGCAGCACACCGCGGCCACACCCGTTGCCTCGGGCCTGCAACTGCAGGCCAGCCTGCGCAGCGCGGGCCTGCAATGGACACCGGCCGGCCTGGATGCCACCACCACCCGCATTGACCAGTTCAACCTGAACCTGCAGGGCACACCCGAGCAGTTGCAGGCCACGCTGAGCACGCAGCTGCGCCAGGGTGCGCAGCGCATCGCCCTGGACACCCAGCTGCAAGGCGGCCTGCTGACCAACCGCGGCGCTGCCGCCCTGGACTGGCAAGGCCGCGTGGAGCGCCTGCAAGCCCAGTGGGCCCCCGGCACCGACAGCGCCGGCAGCTGGAAGGCCGAGCTGGCCAGCCCGCTGACCGTCAGCCAGCGCACCGTGGGCCAGACCATCCGCAGCCAGCGCATCGACACCAGCGCCGGCCAACTGCGCGTCAGCGCACCCACCGGCAACGCACCCGCCGGGCTGCAATGGCAGCCCATCAATCTGCGCCAGGGCAGCGACGGCAGCTGGCAGGTGCAAAGCCAGGGGCAGCTGCAAGGCATTCCGCTGGCCTGGGCCGATGCGTTCGGCGCCGAGCCCGGCAAAGGCCCGCTGACCGCCGCCGGCATCAGCGGCGACCTGAGCCTGAACGGGCGCTGGAACATCGACACCACAGGCCGAAGCCCGGTGGCCGACGTGGTGCTGGAACGCGCCAGTGGCGACATCCGCCTGGCCGTGGTGGAAGAGGAAACCGCCGCCAATGTCACCGTCATCCGCTCCGAAGGCGCTGTGGCGCGCCGTGCCGATGGCGCTGTGCAGCAGCAGCGCGTGCCGGGCCGCGGCATGCGCGCCCGCATCCAGAACCTGCGCCTGCAGCTGCAAATGCGCGACAGCGAAGTCCGCACCCAGCTGCTGTGGGACACCGAGCGCGCCGGCCACCTGAGTGCCGACGTGCGCAGCACCCTGCAACGCACGGCCGAAGGCTGGGCCTGGCCGGAGAACGCCCCCCTCTCGGGCAGTGCCAAGGCCAACCTGCCCGACATCGGCATCTGGGCCATGTTCGCGCCACCCGGCTGGCGCGTCACCGGCAGCCTGAACGCCGATGTGCGCATTGCCGGTACACGCAGCGATCCGCGCTGGGACGGCACCCTGGGGGCCGACAAACTGTCCATCGTCTCGCTGCTCGACGGCCTGGATCTGCACGACGGCCGCCTGCGCGCACGCCTGCAAGGCACGCGGCTGGACATCACCGAACTGACGCTGCAAGGCGGCAAAGGCAGCACGGCCCGCATCCTGGGCTACAGCGGCAACCTCACCCCCGCCCCGCAGGAAGGCGGCCAGCTGACAGGCTCCGGCTTTGTGGCCTGGAACCCGCAGCCCGCCGCCGGACAGTCGGGCATGCAGATGGACATCCAGCTGCGCGCCGAACGCCTGCAGGTGCTGGTGCGGGCCGACCGGCAGCTCAGCACCTCGGGGCAGATGCAGGCCCGGCTGGACAACGGCCAGTTCGTGCTGCGCGGCGACCTGACGGTCGACCGTGCCGCCATCCTGCTGCCCGATGCCTCTGCGCCCTCGCTGGACAAGGATGTGGTCGTGCACTCGGCCGCCTCCCGCAAGGCCGAGGCGGAACGCCGCCAAAGGGAAGCCCGCCAGGCTGCACAGCAGGCCAGCGCCGGAGCCAGCCCCAACACCGCCAAGGTACCGGACATCCTGCTGAACCTGAACCTAGGGCGTGACTTTGCGCTGCAGGGCTTTGGCATCACCACCCGCCTGCGCGGCCAGTTGCAGGTGCGCGGCGGCAGCACGCTCAGCGCCCCTCCGCAAATCACGGGCGAAGTGCGCACCGAACAAGGCCGCTACCGTGCCTGGGGACAGTCGCTGGACGTGGAAAGCGGTCTGGTCCGCTTCAACGGTCCCTACAACAACCCCTCGCTGGACATCACCGCCATCCGCCCCAACATCACGGTGCGGGCCGGCGTGCGCGTGCTGGGCAGCGCCACCGACCCGCGCGTGACCCTGTTCTCCGACCCGGAAATGTCCGACGCCGAAAAACTCTCCTGGATCGTCATGGGCCGCGACACGGCCAGCGGCGGTGCCGAAGCCGCACTGCTGCAACAGGCGGCACTGGCCCTGCTCAGCGGCGGCGGCACCAGTGAGAACTTTGCCGGCCGTGTGGGGCTGGACGAGATCGGCTTCAAGGGCGCCAGCACCGACAGCACCGACGCCAATGCCGGCGCTGCACTCACGCTGGGCAAACGCCTGTCCAAGGACCTGTACGTCACCTACGAACAGAGCCTGAACGGCGCCATGGGCACGCTCTACGTCTTCTACGAGATGTCCCGCCGGCTCACGCTGCGCGGCCAAACCGGCCTGCAGACCGCCGTGGACCTGATCTATACCGTGCGCAAGGACTGAAGGCCGCTGCCGGCAGGTAGAATCAGCGGCTTCTCTCCGTAGTTCAATGGATAGAACGAGCGCCTCCTAAGCGCTAGATACAGGTTCGATTCCTGTCGGAGAGACCACATGCAAGGCCGTCGGAACATATGTTTCGATGGCCTTCTTTATTTCGCCCTCTATAGACAGCCTTTGCCTGTCCCCGGAAATCCATAATCCTTGGCAATCCAATCATTTCCAGGGCACATTTAGTGATACCCCATCCATACCAATCAAGAAAAAAGCCAAAGACCTCACGATCTTGGGCTTTCAACGGGGAGCACAGAAGCTTAGCCAGCCATTGCTTTCGCTTTGCGCCGGGCGACGATCAACTGACCAAGCGTCAATAAGTCAGAACTTTTCAGCGGAGAAATGTCCGCCTGCGCAAAAGGCAAGGATCGCACAAGCCGCCAGCGAGATGGACTCATTCAGAGCATCGATCGATTCATCCATAGTCTCATAGATCTTCCAGCGCCCATAGGTTTTCTTGGTGCTTAGGTAAGCGCTACACAAGGCATCGGCTTTCGGGCTTACATCTAGCATTAGGTCTTCGAGTCGGTTCGCACATTGCCCAGAGCGATTTCCAGCTCTTCTCAGCCATTGCCAATGGCATCATTTTTTCGGCTCAGCGCCTGATGTACTACAGCAGTGCGTTCATAGCCTGCTGCCTCAGAGGCCTGCTTGAAGTCTGCTTCTGCAACTTTTGCATTGCACAACAGGTACCAATCTTGGCCACAATCTGTTCTTGCTGTTCTTGCTGTTCTTGCTGTTCTTGCTGTTCTTGCTGTTCTTGCTGTTCTTGCTGTTCTTGAGTCGCAGTCAGCTCAGTCTTTGGCCCCTTGCTGCGCGCTGCTTCCAGTTTGTCTAACACAGCTTTGTAGGCCGACTTGGCGTCGGCGATTTTTCCTTGAATGTCGTAGCTCGTGTGCGCACCTTGAATCAGTAGCTAGCCAGCACGAGGCTGTCTGTCGCTCCCGCCATATGACTGAAAACGTTTATCAGTGTTGTATTCATGGCGACGCGCTGCCCTGTGATGGATTCCAGGGTGTTTTTTGTCTGGTTGAATTCGGTGAATGCTTGCTGGGTTCGAGCTTTGGTCATGCTGTGATGCCCTTCGATTATTCCCATGCTTCCGTATAGTTCAGCGTGGACAACCACGGAGAAAGAACATGCACATGTGACAGCAGTAGCTCACTTCAGTGAACGCTGTTGAGCAGACGGAGCACCCAAAATCCTGCCGTATACGTTGTTGCAAACGCCCTGCACCTGTGCGCCCAAGACCATCCGTCAACCGTTGACGACAAAAACTGCACAGACTTCAGGAACAGCCTGTCGGTGCTGGCCATCACTCACCGCCGTCCCGCTCTGTACTAACCGACATGCTTGAGCTCCCGAAACGGGCATTCAGATTGTTTCTACTCAAGCTGCCAAGCCGCCGTTGCAAGATGCACATCAATGCGCAGCTATGGATGGCTACTAAGCGCGGCGAAAGACAAAGGTACCAGTACGCACAGGCCTCACCCCGTGTGCCAAGTTGGGGCAGGACAACGCGCTGAACTAGACTGCTGCCCGGCTTACCAAACAAGGCACACGGCGGTACTGATAGCCTCTCGGGCTATGTCAGATCTTTGAACCCTATAGCGATATCACCTATGGCGCGAGTCACGACCCTTGAAAATCCACGAAATTCTGCTGGCCGCATCGCCAATATCATGGTCCGTGCGGCTAACCAAGACACCGGACGCTCGTGCACTCTGGCCTGGAGCCACGCATTTAAGCTTGATCCGAATGATGACGGCCTCCAGGTTGCAGCCTTGCTATCGAAGCTTCGCAAGGAGTTGCACGCAACAGAGAACGCCCTAGCAGCTATGAAGGTTCCGACACATCTTTACCAGTACGCCGTAGATGCTTTTAAACCGACGCTAGCTGTCAGCAACCTCTCTCAGTCGTGGGGCAACATTGCAGCAGGAGTAGCTGAGCATCATGTGGTTGCATTCCGTTGGGCAGCATATGTCCTGCCTGATGAAACTCACCAAGTTGATACTGAAGACCTGATTGAGCTAAAGCAACTACTCGCTGAATTCGAGGCTGCCATGGCGGATGCCATCCTACCCGAGGCTCTCTTTGCATACCTTTCGGACCAGCTCGTAGCCATGAAAACCGCAATCGATGCTGTGGTGGTGACTGGCTCTTCCGACATTAAGGCCGCCGTCCGCAAGGCTGTAGCCGATATGCATTTCAATGAGGATGACCTTAAAGCGGAAGCAAGCGCCACGCACTCCGAAGCGGTAACGCATGTGCGCTCGAAGTTTGGCAACCTCTATAAAAAAAGTGCAGAAGTAGCTGGTGATCTAGAAAAGTTAGGAAAAGGCGCCAAACTCCTCAGTGATGGGGTCCAATGGCTCGTGCTTCAGTGGGACAAGCTACCTCCGTCTTAATCTATAAGCCTCAACCGCACCGTTTTTTTCTTGGTTAGATCATCCATTTCGAAGCGGTCATTCGAGAAATTTATTGTCGGCAGGGCTCAGCCAATCACGACGAGCAGATTGATCAGCAGTAATCAGAAGGTGCGCAGTGACCCTATAGAAGCACCGTGGACACTGCCTGTACACAAAACGCCAGTCAATAGCAATCTTCGGCCATCCCCACATCCCCACATCCCCACATCCCCGCTTCGTCCCTCCCGCGCGTGGTCAAAACCCCGTAGCGCCTGCCCGCTTAATTTGTCATTTTCGACATTGCTTTCGCAGGAAAATCTGGCCACGCCAGATCATGTTGTGCAACACAGTTAACCCAGCGTTCAAACGGCGGGAAATGACGGAAGTGCCGGTTTCAGCGTTGCCACAACCAGGACGATCACATGCTCACCACCCTCGGGGAAGTCCTGTAGCGAACTGATTAGCTAGGTGCGTCTTCAACTGAGGAAATGTAGATGAAAGCTCTAGGCAGTCGCTCAATCTGCACGACTGCTGCAACCAAGCACAGAAGGCTGAAGGTGGAGAACATCGCCGGTCAGATTTAACCCGAGGTGTTTTACTCCAATTCGCATTGGATGTAACCATCAGTTAACGTCAGGGCTTCGCTAAGAAAGAAAGCAATGACACAGCAGGCACCAAGTCGTCCATTAATTGCATTCACTCTACTCAAGCAATGCAGTGAACTAATGCATACAGATATGCTGGGTGGCGTCGCCGTGCTCATCAAGCCGTTGGTCGCAGACCTGTCGGGGCGGGTTTATGACTCAAAGCAGCTTGCAGAGCGTCTGGAAACGGCTTATGGCCTGGACCTGCCGGGAGATGCGCTTGAGGACTTTACTTCTCGATTAATCACGAACGGCATCCTTGTCATTGAGGAAAACGGTAGTGGCATGAAGAAGGCCGTATATGCCCAGCAGCAACCCGTCCCCGATGACAACTCCACTGAAGAGTTTCAGCGCGTTCTCGACGATTTCGTCGCCCATGCTCAAAAACTTTTGACGCGAACAACCCACTCATTCACGGAAGATGAGTTGCACGCTGCGTTTCTTCGCCATCTGTCGACGCTTGACTTCTCCGCCATCAAGGCGAAGCCGATCCTAGTCAACGAGGACGAAGGGAAGCTACTGGGGCCCTCGGCAAAGGAGCAAATAAACCTGAGCTCAGAACTACAGCGAGGAGCCGCTCTAGATGCAATTGTGGCGTCGTACGTAACTGGATTGCATGCGGCCGGGGGCGAAAGCTTGTCTTTGCTTGCGAAAGTTGCAGATGGCGCACTCGCAGCAGAGCTCGTATTCGACCTTCGGGCACCGCACTCGGTTCCGCGTTTGACCAATACGACGATCGTTCTAGATACCCCGTTAATCCTTTCCCTCCTCGACCTTTCTTCAGCCCAGGACAAAGAGGACGCGCGTCGGCTCGTTACTGGAATAACAAATGCCGGAGCGAAAGTTGCGGCATATCAGCATTCTCTAGAAGAAGCGGAAGGCGTACTTGCAGCAACCAATACTGCTCGCCAGCACGGCGAGGCTTACGGCCCCGCCGTTACTCGCCTGTCTGGCGGTATCTACCGGGCATACTACGAATCGATGTCGGGGAAGATTGCGAATCACTGGCAACAGCGCAATCACTATGACGTAATTCAGGAAACAGCGACCCATTTCCACAAAAATTTCACCGGCGACGAGGAAGAGAAACTTGTCGCATATCTCCGATCCAGCCTTGCGGACCGAGTTCTCACTCGAGAGAGAGATGGCAAGTCGGTGGCTGAAACGATGCGGAGACTTGGGGGAACTAGAGTCAACATCAATGACATCAGTTCTTGCAGAATGATGTTCGTGACATCGAACAGTACGCTTGCACAGCGTGCGACGTCTTTTTTGCGAGATCACGGTTTTGTGCAGAAAGGGGAGTTCTCCCCTGTTGTCACCAACCGCTATTTAGCTGGTCTTTGCTGGCTAATCGCAGGCGGAGAATCTTCTCAGTCGCCGACTACCGCAAGATTGCTCTCAAACTGTGCCGCTGCGCTGCAATTGCGTCCAGAAATCTCACACAGAACCAAGCGCTTCTTGAAGGATATTGACCCTGAAATGGCTTTACATTTTGAGGCGTTAATGACCAATGAGCGCGCTGCACAGCTCTTAGCAGAGGTGACTTTCAACGATCCCAACCTCATCACTGCAAACAATGTTGAAGACATCTATGCAGAGGTGCAGCGTCGGGCGGCAGAGAAGGTCGGCAATGAGAAGGATGCGTACTACGCGGAGAAGCTAACTGAGCTAGATAATGAAAGGCTCACTGCCAAAGCTGCAGAAGCAGCACTTCAAGCGCGACTCGAGGCAGTTGAACTTGATGCGGAAAACGATCGAATTACGGCGAATCGATTGTCCGAAGAGGCTACAAGACTTGCAGTAGCCCATAGTCAACAGCGAACGACACTTGAGGAGCAAGAAAATCAACTGCAAAGCATGCAGGGGACCATCCATTCGTTGGCATCTCAGACCGCAGCGCAAAAGTCAACTCTGGAAAACTACGTCAGAGGGGCAAGAAGCGCTGCTCAACGCCGAGCACAATCTTGGACAACGGCTGCACGAGTGATGAGTTCATTCACGCTGTTTCTACTTGCAGGCCTACTCGGATATTTCGATAAATTCATCGTCCCCCAACTCTCCCTCGAGAACCAGCCAATTGGTAACGGCTTCATTATTTTTGTTCAGGCTCTTTCCGCAATAGGCGGTGCTATCGCTTTTTGCTTTAAGCGTCCCTTTGAAGCGATAAGAGAAAAGATCTACCAATCAAGGCTAGAAGCAATGGGGATACCGCCAGAGCCGATGGATAGGCCTCCGCAAAAAAATTAATCAAACACAGCGAGCCATCGCGTTTATTATTTATTTTATGACGAGGAAAGAAGAGAAATTTTCTTTATTTCTTGGATAGGTCCAATCGCAGTCTTATGGCATTCTCTGCGCTTTCGCATTCGTGATTAGGACCGTAACCTCCCTGCATTGAAGCAAGGATGCTTCATTTCCCATGAAGTATTTTTATTCTAGAAATTTTTCCGACCATCGTGCAGGCATTCTGTTCAGTGACGAATGAACTTTCCCTGACGGGTGAGTTCCTTACGAAACGTAACTCTAAGACTCGTCATCGCTGGCGTCCGAAGCCCGGCGCGCTGCCTGTGGCGAATGAATCCAAGCGAGCGTTAGTGTGATTCCACCGCAGGGACCACATGCAAGGCCGTCGGAGCACACGTTCCGACGGCCTTTTTGTTGTGCCCGGCAAAACCTGACAACGCGGCCGCTGCCTTCAACTGCAGTACAACCGGGGCTCCAGTTTTGAGAAATCCGCCATGAGCATTGTTGTCTACTATCTGCTGAACACCTCGCCCGAAGGCGCCGAGCCTGCTTGGCAGCCGCAGTGCCTGCCCTATTCCGATGCGCAGATGGGCGAAGCACTGCAGCAATGCCAGCGGCTGCGCAGCGATGCCCGCCATGCGCATGTCACGATTTCGTCCGAGCTGCGCGACATGGTCGGCCCCGTCGGCGTGGCGGCGGTGGAAGGCGGCCGCACCCCGGACGGCGAGCTCTACGACTGGAGCAAGGCCGGCCGCGCCGGCGCCAGCCGCAAACATGCCCAGCAGCCCCCGGTGCAGCGCAAGGACATGGACACCTGATTCCGCTGCACACGCCCTGCCCCTTGGAGAAAGCCCTGCCATGCACCGTACCACCCGCCGCATTCTGATGGCCTTGCTGGTCGCCTTTCTGGCCTATGTGGCCGTGTTCACGGTGGCCATGGTCTCCCAACTGGCCGACGCGGCCGACCGCGTCCATGCCGGTGCCGGGCAGTGGACCTTCTGGAGCCTGCTGGCCCTGCTGGCCGTGGCGGTGGTGGTGCCCACTGCCTTGCTGCTGCGCCTGCCTGCGGCACTGCAACCACCCGCCAGCGACGACACCGCAGCGCAGGCGGCCTACCAGACACGGTTGCGCCAGCACCTGGCGCGCAACGCCCACCTGACAGGCCAGCCGCTGCAGGCGGAGAACGATGTGGCACAGGCACTGGTGCAACTGCAAACCCTGGCCGACGCCGAGACCCGCCGCACCGCCGCCAGCGTGCTGGCCAGCACGGCGCTGCTGCAAAACGGCCGGCTGGACGGTCTGGTGGTATTGGCCAGCCAACTGCGGCTGGTGTGGCGTGTGGCACGCATCTACGGCCTGCGCCCCTCGCTGCGCCAGATGGGCTACCTCTACGGCAATGTGGGCGCCTGCATGCTGCTGGCCAACAGCCTGGACGAGATGGACTTTGCCGAACTGGCGGCCCCGCTGGTGCAGGCCACCACGCCCGCAGCCCTGGCCAGCGTGCCCGGCCTGGGCGCCATGGGCAGCCTGCTGACCAACAGCCTGGCCAGCGGCGCTGCCAATGCCTTTCTGACTTTGCGCGTGGGCCTGATGGCCCAGGCCTACTGCGCGCCGCTGCAGCGCCCGGAACACGCTGCCGTGCGCCGCAGTGCCACCGTGCGCGCGGCCGGCCAGCTGGGCCAGCTGGTGCGCGAAGCAGGCAGCAGCGTCAGCCAGGCGGTCTATGGCCGCATGCGCGATGCCGTCAGCCAGACCGCCCAATCCACAGTGGACAGCGTGCGCCAGAGCGGCCAGACCGTGGTGGACGCCACGCGCGATGCGGCCCGCAGTGCAGCCAGCACGTCCGGCGCCTGGGTGGACCAGGCCACCGGCAAGCTGCACCAGGCCACGCTGCAGGTGGCCGACCACACGGCACGCGCCGCCGATGCGGTACAGCACAGCACCCAGCAGGCCACGCAGCAGACACGCGACAAGCTGCATGCGGCCATCGTGGCCTTGAAGAAGAAACCTTGAGCCAGCGGACTGGCCTGCAGAGCCTGAACGCGAGGCTCTCTAAGTGCAGTCGCCCTTCGCTCTATCCGAAGCGCTGCGACCTCCACAACCACACCGCTACCGCCTAGGCCGCCTGCACGGCCGGCCAGCACACCCGCACGCACAGCCCGCCCAGCGTGGCTGATTCCAGCAGCTCCACCTGCCCGCCCTGGCGCTGGGCAATGGTCTGCACAATGGCCAGCCCCAGGCCGCTGCCGGGCACGCCCGATGCGGCGGCACCGTCGGCGCGCACAAAACGCTCCAGCGCCCGCGCGCGCTCTGCGGCGGGGATGCCCGGGCCGCTGTCTTCCACGCGCAGTTCCACCTGGGCCGGGTTGTCGGGCACAGCTGGCAACAACGCCAGCCGCACATCCACCTGCCCACCGGTGGGCGTGTACTTGATGGCGTTGTCCAGCAGATTGCCCAGCAGCACCTGCAGACTGGCGGACTCTGCCCGCACATTGGCGGCAGCGGCACTGCCTTCGGCCAGCCCCAGGTCCACGCCCTGGGCCTGGGCGCTGGCGGCCAGATCGGCCAGTTGCTGTGCCACCAGCGGCGCCAGGTCCACCACCGGGGCCGGGCTGCTGCGCGCCCCTTGCTGCGCATCTTCGCGCGCCAGCAGCAACAACTGGTCCACCAGCTGGGCTGCACGGTCGATGCCGGCTGCCAGCCGCTGCTGGGCCCGCTGGCGCGCCGCCTCATCGGGCGCGCGCTGCAGGCCTTGCAGCTGCAGCTTCAGTGCCTGCAACGGCGAACGCAGGGCGTGGGCAGCGTCGGCCACAAAATGCTGCTGGCTGGCAAACGCCTGCTGCACGCGGGCGAACAGCAGATTCAGCTCCTGCACCAGCGGCTGCACTTCCTGGGGCAGACCGGCCTCGGCCACCGGGGCCAGCGACGCGGCGCTGCGCCCGGCCAGTTCGCGCCGCACCCGCTCCACCGGGCGCAGCGCATGGCCGACCACCCACCACACGGCCAACGCCAGCAAGGGCGCCAGCAGCGCAATCGGCCACACCGTGCGCCAGGCCAGCGTGCGGGCCATCTGGCGGCGCACCTGCAGGTTCTGCGCCACCTGGATCACCTGGGCCGGAGACTGCAGTGAAAACACCCGGTAGGTTGTGCCGCGCACCGGTACATCGGCAAAGCCCAGCACCGCCATCTGCGGCAGCGCGGCCCCGAAGGCCGATTCAAAAATGCGCAGGCCTTCATTGGTCCAGACCTGGACAATGAATTCGTGGTTCTCGTCCTCCGGCGGCAGCAGGGGGGAGGCGGCACGCGCATCCACCGGCAGGCCGGCGCGCAGTGCCAGCGCGGTCTGGCGCATCTGGTAGTCGAACAGGGCATCGGCTTCCGCCAGCGCATTGCGGTAGGCCAGCGCGCCCTGCAGCAGCGCGGCCAGCACAATGGCCAGCCCCATCAGCACGATGAGGCGAAAGCGCAGCGAAGTCGTCTTCATGCCTTGGGCACCATATAGCCCAGCCCGCGCACATTGAGAATGAACGCAGCGCCCAGCTTCTTGCGCAGGCCGTGGATGTACACCTCGACCGCGTTGCTGCCCACTTCCTCTCCCCAGCCGTAGAGCTTGTCTTCCAGCTGGGCGCGGCTGAGCACCTGGCCCGGGCGGGCGGTCAGGGCTTCCAGCACCGCCCATTCGCGTGCCGACAGCGCCACGCTGGCGCCGTGCAAGGTCACACTGCGGGTGCTGGGGTCCACCTCCACGCCGCCGTGGCAGTACGCCGGCTCGGCCCGCCCGCTGCTGCGCCGGTGCAGCGCGCGCATGCGGGCCAGCAATTCATCCAGGTCATAGGGTTTGACGATGTAGTCATCCGCGCCCGCATCCAGCCCGGCCACGCGCTGGGCCACGGCGTCACGGGCCGTGGCCACCAGCACCGGCGTGCGGTCCTTGCGGGCACGCAGTGCGCGCAGCACGTCCAGGCCATCCATCTTGGGCAGACCCAGGTCCAGCAGCACCAGGTCGTAGGCGGTGGTGCGCAAGGCCGTGTCGGCCTGCGCACCGTCGCGCGCCCAGTCCACGGCGTGGCTGGCGCCACGCAGCAGGTCCTGGACGGCTTCGCCGATCATGGGATCATCTTCAACCAGCAGCAATCGCATGGTGCAAGCATAGCCGTGTGGCGTCCTAATGGATCCCGCTCAGCCCAGGTGCACGGGGACAAAGATCTTGTCGCCCCCGCGCATCACCAGCAGGGCCACGGTCTTGCCGGCCTTGGCCATGGCGGCCTGCACGGTGTCCATGCTGCTGACCGGCTGGTTGTTGATGGACAGCAGCACATCGCCGGCCACCACACCGGCCTGGGCTGCAGGCCCGGCCACCTGGCCGATCAGCAGACCGCCCTGCACACCCACCTGCTGCTGTTCCTGCGGGGTCAGTGGGCGCAGGCCCAGACCCAGCTTGCCTTTTTCCACGCTGGCCTGCGCGGTCTTCTTGGCCTTGGCATCGTCCGCGCTGGCCAGGGTGGCGCTCAGTTGCTGCAGCTTGCCCTGGCGCCAGACGGTCAGCTGCACCTGCTGACCGGGTCGGCGCATGCCCACATAGGCTGGCAGATCGCCGGAGGAGACAATGCGCTGGCCGTCCACCTCGCGCAGCACATCGCCCGGCTGCAGACCGGCCTTGGCAGCGGGCGAGCCGTCCTGGACCGAGGACACCAGCGCACCTTCGGGCGAGGGCAGGCCAAAGGATTCGGCAAAGCCCTGGTTCACTTCCTGTACCGCGACGCCCAGGCGCGCATGTTCCACCTTGCCGTGGGCCACGATCTGCTGCTGGATCTGCGTGGCCAGCTCGATCGGGATGGCAAACGACACGCCCTGGTAGCCGCCCGAGCGGGTGTAGATCTGGCTGTTGATGCCCACCACCTCGCCCCGTGCATTGAACAGCGGGCCGCCCGAATTGCCGGGGTTGATGGCCACATCGGTCTGCAGGAATGGCACCAGGCTGTCGTCCGGCAGCGAACGGCCCTTGGCGCTGACCACGCCGGCCGTCACGCTGTTCTCGAAACCAAACGGTGCGCCAATGGCCAGCACCCATTCACCCACCTGCAGGTCCTTGGTGTTGCCCAGGCGCACGGTGGGCAGGTTCTGCGCATCGATGCGGATCACGGCCACATCGGTCTTGGGGTCCATGCCCAGCACCTTGGCCCGGAATTCGCGCCGGTCGCTGAGCTTGACGGTCACTTCCTTGGCGCCATAGACCACATGGGCGTTGGTCAGGATCAAGCCATCGCTGCCCACGATGAAACCCGAACCCTCGCCCCGTGCCGGTGTATCGCGCGGCTGGGCCTGGGCGCCGGGCAGGCCCGGCATGCCAAAGCGGCGGAAGAATTCAAAGAAGGGATCGTCCGGGCTGATCTGCGGGCCGGCGCCGCTGTCATCGTTATCGTCGTCGGCCGCAGCGTCGCCACGCATCTGCATGGCGCGGGCATCGCCCACCACGCTGATGTTCACCACCGCCGGCGCGTTGGCACGGGTGATGGCGGCAAAGTCGGGCATGGCCACCGTGGGCACGGAGGCCGGTGCGGCCGGGGCTACCGCAGCCGCCACAGTGGCGACCGGGGTAGCGCGTGCTTCGTAGTGCAAACCGGTCACCAGACCGGCACCCGCTGCGCCAATGGCGCCAGCGGCCACCAGGGCCAGAACCAGACGACGGGGGGTAGAGAGCAGAGTATCCATGGCGGTTCCTTTTCAGTCCTACCGGCATGCCGGCATTGCGATGGACTGCAGTGTTCCCGCCCAGACTTAAAAGTGACTTAAGAAGCGACTTAAGCCGCCGCTGCCGCCTGGGACTGCGGTCCAGGCACCTTGGTCAGCGTCCTTCACAGGCCGTGGCCCGACCTGCTCACAGCAATGGATACGCTGGGCGTACGGTCCGCAGCTGTGCGCTGCGCCTTGGCCCCCTGCCCCACGCGGCCGTATCAGCGCCGCCGGGCCGGCGCGTGGTGCTTACAGCAGCTCCAGCACCTTCTCGGGCGGGCGGCACAGCGCGGCGCCCTTGGGGGTGACCACGATGGGGCGGTTCAGCAGCGCCGGATGGGCCGCCACGGCCTGGATGATCTGCACATCGCTCACGCCCGGCTGGTCCAGACCCAGCTCCTGGTAGACCGCTTCCTTGGTGCGCAGCAGCTCCCGCACCGGCACCCCCAGGTGTTCCACCAGCTCGGCCAGTTCGGGCGCCGTCAGCGGCGTGGCAATGTAGTCGACGATATTGGGCTCGATGCCGCGCTCGCGGATCAGGGCCAGCGCGCCGCGCGAATTGCTGCAGCGGGCGTTGTGAAAAATGGTGATATCGCTCATGCCGCGAGTGTAGAGGCAGCGCAGCCCCCGCACACCCGGTCCGGCACGGATTCAAGGCCGGTTGCGCAAGCCCAGTCCGGCGGCAGCCAGCACCAGCCAGCCGGCAATCAGGCAGGTGCCGCCCCAGGGCACGAACATGCGCAGGCTTTCCACACCGCCCAGAATGCGCAGATAGACCAGCCCGCTGAACAGCAGCACCCCCACGGTGAACAACAGGCCGGCCAGCGCCAGCAGCCGGCTTTCCGCCCGCTGCGCCAGTACCCCCACGCCCAGCAGCGCCAGCGCGTGGAACATCTGCTGCTGCACGGCCGTCTGCAGCGTGGCCCGTGCCGCTTCGCGCAGGGTGGCGTCTTCGATAAAGCCCAGCCCGTGCGTCGCATAGGCAGCCATGCCCACGCCCACGGCGCCCAGCAGCCCGGCCACCGCAATCCAGATTCTTCCACCCATGGCTCTCGGCCCTTTCCTTGTTGCTTGGTTTACCTGCGCCCGGACCGCAGGGTGCGGCTGAGCATGATGACGGGAATCAGGCCCACGGCCACCAGCGCCAGCGAAGGCAGTGCCGCCTCGCCCAGGCGCTCGTCGCGCGCCAGCTGGTAGGCCACCACGGCCAGCGTATCGCTGTTGAAAGGCCGCAGCACCATGGTGGCGGGCAGCTCCTTCATCACATCGACAAACACCAGCAGGCCGGCGGCGGCCGTGGAACGGCGCAGCAGCGGCCAGTGCACGCGGCGCAGCAGACCCCAGCCGCCCGTGCCCAGCATGCGGGCCGATTCATCCAGGCTCATGGGAATGCGCGAATACCCGCTTTGCACCGACTGCAGCGCCACCGCGCAAAAGCGCACCAGATAGGCCCAGACAATACCCACGGCCGTGGCGGTGATCAACGCGGGCAGGCCCCATTCCGGCACCGCCTGCTGCAGCCAGCCCACCGGCAGCAGCAGGCCCACCACGATGACGGCCCCCGGCACGGCATAGCCGATGCTGGCCAGCTGCACCACGCCACGCGTCAGCCCATCGGGGCGGCGGCGCACGGCATAGGCCAGCGCCAGCGCAATCGCCACCGCCAGCACAGCGGTGATGGCGCCCAGGCGCACGCTGTTGGCGGCCCATTCCAGAAAGCGGTTCCACGGCAGCACCGTCCAGTCGGCCGCCAGCGGGCGCAGCATGAAGGCCACCGGCGCCACAAAGCCCATCACCACGGGCAGCAGGCACACCAGCCAGGCCAGGGCGCAGCGCCAGCCGCGCAGACGCTGGGGCTGTGCTTCGGCCGAGCCGGCACGACCCACGCCGCTGGTGGTAAAGCGCATGCGGCGCTGGGCACGCAGCTCCAGCTGCAGCAGCAAGACCACCAGCACCAGCAACATGGTCGACAGTTGGGCCGCGGCAATGCGGTTGTCCATGGCCAGCCAGGCTTTGTAGATGCCGGTGGTGAAGGTCTGGATACCAAAGTAGCTGACCACGCCGAAGTCCGCCAGCGTTTCCATCAGCACCAGCGCCACGCCGGCCGCCACGGCCGGGCGGGCCAGCGGCAGGGCCACCGTCCAGATGCGGCGGCGCAGCGAAGCGCCCATCAGCCGCGCCGCTTCCATCAGGTGGGCGGCGCGCTCGCCCAGCGCGGTGCGGGCCAGCAGATAGACATAGGGGTAGAGCGAGAAAATGAACACCCAGACAGCGCCACCCAGGCTGCGCACCTCGGGCAGCAGACGGCCTTCCAGGCCATAGGTGTCCCGCAGCCAGACCTGCAGCGGGCCGCTGAACTGCAGGAAATCGGTGTAGGCGTAGGCGGTCACATAGGCCGGCATGGCCAGCGGCAGCAGCAGCAGCCACTCCATGGCGCGGCGGCCCCGGAAGTCGAACAGCGTCACGGCCGCTGCCGTGCCGGTGCCGACAATGGCAGCGCCCAGGGCCACCAGCAGGCCCAGCCAGATGGTGGTGCCCAGATAGCCCGGCAGCACGGTGGATGCCATCTCGCGCAGGATGCTGGCGGGCGCGGCGTCACCCTGGCCCAGGGCTTGGTCGATGGGCAGCCACGAGGCCAGCACGGCCAGCACCGGCAAAGTCAGAAGCAGCGCCAGCAGCAACAGCGGGAGGGCGCGGGGAGAGAAGGAACGGAAACGCAAGAGCAGGTCCTGGCGGAAGATGGAGGTCACATCCCGGGGTCAGCGACCCACCACAAGTGTCCATTCCGCAGGGAATGGAAAGAATGCAAATGCAAATTCTACGCATTTGCCGTCTTCTACAATTGAGCCATGTTCCTCCAAGTGTCCCAACTCGGCGTGCGTTACGCCGGTCGCCCCCGCCCGGCTGTCGACGGCGTGTCCCTGAATCTGCAGGCCGGCGATATCGGCGTGCTCATCGGCCCTTCGGGCTGCGGCAAGACCACGCTGCTGCGCGCCGTGGCCGGGCTGGAGCCAGTGAGCGAGGGCACGATTGCGCTGGAAGGCCGCGTGGTCAGCTCGCCCACGGTGGCCCTGCCTCCCGAGCAGCGCCGCATCGGCATGGTGTTTCAGGACTACGCGCTGTTCCCCCACCTGAGCGTGGGCCGCAACGTGGCCTTCGGCATCCACGATCTGCCCAAGGCCGAGCAGGAGCGCCGTGTGGCCGAGGTGCTGGAACTGGTGGGCCTGGCCGGATCGGCCGCGCGCTTTCCGCACGAACTCTCCGGCGGCCAGCAACAGCGTGTGGCCCTGGCTCGCGCGCTGGCTCCACGCCCGCAGCTGCTGCTGCTGGACGAGCCGTTTTCCAACCTGGATGTGGACCTGCGCGAACGCCTGGCCCACGAGGTGCGCGGCATCCTGAAGGAAGCCAAGGCCACGGCCTTGTTTGTGACGCACGACCAGCTGGAAGCCTTTGCCATTGGCGACAAAATCGGCGTCATCCACGATGGCCATCTGCACCAGTGGGACAGCGCCTACCGCCTCTACCACCGTCCGGCCACGCGCTTTGTGGCGGACTTCATTGGCCACGGCGTATTTCTGCCGGCCGAGCTGCGCCCGCACGGCGACCACGGCGTGGTGCTGCACACCGCGCTGGGCGATCTGGTGGATGGGGGTGAATGCCCCCTGCCCTCGGCCTACCCCGGCGGGCAGTGCGATGTGCTGCTGCGCGCCGACGACATCGTGCACGACGACCATGCGCCGGTGCAGGCGCAGATTCTGCGCAAGGCGTTCCGCGGCTCGGAATTTCTCTACACGCTGCGGCTGGACAGCGGTCACAACGTGATGGCCCATGTGCCCAGCCACCACGACCACGCGGTGGGCTCGCGCGTGGGCATCCGTCTGGACATGGACCATGTGGTGACCTTCCCACGCGAGGAACAGCTCAGCCCGGTGCCCTGAGCGCTGCGCACTGCGCACTGCGTTGAAGGCTGCTGAGGGGCTGCGCTGCAGCCCCCTGCCCTTCAGCCGATTTTCTTGAAAGCCTTACGCAGTTCCTTGAGCGCGTTGTCGATCATCTCCTCCACCGTGGGGTGGTAGTACGGCAGATCGCGCAGGCTCTCCGAGGTTTCGCCGCGCTGCACCGCCCAGGCCAGCTGGTGGGCCAGGTGCTCGCCACCGGCGCAGAAGATGCTGGCACCCAGCAGCTTGCGGCTGCTGGCATCGGCATACAGCCGCAGCACATGGTGGGGCGCCTGCATGATCTTGGAGCGCCCATTGCCGCTGCCGCGCGTGGTGGCCACCACGGCATCGGGCGGCAGGCTGTTAAAGCGCTTGCCCACCACGGCCAGATCCGGGTCGCTGAACACGATCGACAGCGGCGCGCTACGCCGGCGCACGGGCTGGCCTTTTTCCAGCCCCAGGTGCTGCAGCGCGCGCTGGGCGGCAATCACGCCGCCCACGGCAGCCTCGTGCATCAGCGGCCGGTCGCTGCTCACATCGCCGGCCAGGAACATGGGCACGCCCAGCACCTGCTGCGTGACCGCGTCCCAGCGCAAACGGCCCTTGTCGTCGAAATGCGCGCCGGCCTGCTCCAGCGCCAGCGCCTGGGTCCGTGGCACGCGGCCGGTCGCAGCCAGCACCCAGTCCACCTGGGTCTGCACGGCCCCGGCCTGAAAGTCCACCCGCCCGTCGCTGCGGCGCTGCGCCGTCACCGGCGCCTCGAACGCCATGGGAAACTGCCTGCCGAAGTAGTCCAGTGCCGCGCTGTTCACTTCCGGGTCTTCCATCAGTCCGATACGGCGCGACCGGTTGCTGCCCACCACCTGACTGCCCAGGCGCGACAGCGCCAGGCCCATCTCCAGGCCGATGGGGCCCAGGCCCACCACGGCCAGGCTGCGCGGCAGCGCGTCCAGATAAAACAATTCGTCGGTGGTGATCAGCTTGTCGCCGAGGGCATCGTGCAGCGCCTGGGGCCGCGTGGCTTCGGAGCCCGTGGCCAGCACAAAGGCCTTGGCTTCCACCGTGGTGCCGCCTTCCAGCAGCAGGGTCTGCGGCCCGGTGAAACGCGCCTGGCCGCTCAGCAGCGCATCGCCCGCCAGATCGTTGAGCTGGCGGATATTGCCTTCCACCAGCTGGTCGCGTGTGGTCAGGGCCTGCTCCCACAGCAGCTGGGGCGTGGTGCTGCCTGCGGGCAGCAGGTCCAGCGCACGGTCACGATGGCCCGCAGGCAACAGGCTGCGCAGCATGTCCCAGCGCTTGCCAGCCTGCAGCACGGCCTTGGACGGCATGCAACCCACACGGGCACAGGTGGTGCCCAGCGGGCCCTGGTCAATGATCACGGCCCGCACGCCGGCCTTGCGCAGCGTGCTGAAGGCATTCATGCCCGCTGTTCCGGCGCCGATGACGGCCACATCCACTTGCACGTTCGCTCCCATGTCTGCCCTCCTGAACTGATGACTTGCTCACCATTCTGATAGCAGAACGTGCAATCTGCAGTAGGCAAATGGCCCGATGCGCCCGGAAACCAACACGGCCCGGGATCACCGGGCCGTGTGGCAGGGAAAAGCGCGGGCAAATTCAGTCGCCCGCCGGACCGCAGGGCAGGCCTGCCAGGGCCGCCACGCGCTGGCGCATGTCTTCGCTCCATGTGCGGCGGTCGCGCCCGCGGGCGGTCTCGGGCACACCATAGTGCACCTGGGCCACCAGATCGTCGGCGCGCAGGGTGCGCCAGATGGAGGTCAGCAGCGTGGTATCACCCTCGTAGCTGGGTGCAGTGCTGACTTCGCCGCTCGCCGCCGTCACAAAGCGCAGCGCCACGGGCTGCACCGGCACATCGGCCACCACGGCCGACTGCAGCAGATTGCTGTGGAACGGCAGCAGGCGCAGGCCATCGCCCGTGGTGCCTTCGGGAAACACGGCCAGCACATCGCCCTGGGCCAGGCTGTCGGCCATGGTCTGCACCATGCGTTGCGCGTCGCGGCGCGAGCTGCGTGCGATGTACAGCGTGCCCGCCGCCGTGGCCAGCCGGCCGATCAATGGCCAGCTGCGCACATCGTCCTTGGAGACAAAGCGGCAAAAGCGCGCCGCGTGCATGACAGGAATGTCCAGCCACGAGATGTGGTTGGCCACCAGCAGGGCCGGCCCGTCCGACACCGGATGGCCGATCACTTCCAGCCGGATGCCGGCCTTGCCCAGCAAGGCGCTGGCCCAGGCCTGCACACGCTGCTGGCGTTCCAGGCTGTTGAGGCGCGGAAAGCGCCACACCACCGTGGCAATGCCCTGCAGGACATGGCCCAGCATGTGCAGCGCGCGGGCGCTGGCCCGCAGATGACTGGCCATGGGTTGTGCTTTCGGCCGTGCTTTACGCGCGCTCGAAGGCGATATGGCCGCCCACCACGGTCAGCTGCACGCGTGCGGGCAGCTCGTAGCCGTTGAACGGTGTGCTCTTGCCCTGGCTGGCCAGTTCGCTGGCACCCACGGTCCAGGCCGCTTGCGGGTTGACCACGCACAGGTCGGCCACGCCGCCATCCACCAGATGGCCCAGGCTGGCCTGCAGCGTACCCAGGGCACCGCCCAGCACGCGGGCCGGAGCCGCGGTGACCACTTCCAGGGCGCGCACCAGCGGCACGTTCTGGTCCTGCGACCACTTCACGGCCAGGGCCAGCAGCAGTTCCACCCCGGTGGCACCGGGCTCGGCCTCGGCAAACGGCAATACCTTGGCATCTTCATCCACCGGGCAGTGGTCGGAGACCAGGGCGTCGATGGTGCCATCGGCCAGTGCGGCGCTCAGCGCATCGCGGTCGCGCTGCTGGCGCAGCGGCGGGACCAGACGGGCACTGCTGTCGAAGTAGCCGATGTCGTTTTCGGTCAGATGCAGCGAGTTGATGGACACGTCGGCCGTCACGTTCAGGCCCTCGGCCTTGGCCTTGCGCACCAGCTCCACACCTGCGGCGCTGGACAGCCGGCACAGGTGCACGCGGGTCTGCGAGCCACGGATCAGCTCGAAGATGGTGTGCAGCGCAATGGTTTCTGCCGCCACCGACACGCCGGACAGGCCCATGCGGGTGGCCAGCGGGCCGCTGGCGGCCACGCCCTTGCCCAGGTCCTTGTCCTGCGGGCGCAGCCACACGGCGTAGCCAAAGGTGTTGGCGTAGGCCAGCGCGCGGCTGAGGGTGGTGATGCTGGCCAGCGGCACATCGGCCTGGCCGAAGGCCACGCAGCCGGATTCGGTCAGCTCGGCCATTTCGGTCAGTGTCTCGCCCTTCAGGCCCACCGTCAGTGCGCCCATGGGGAACAGGCGCGACTGGTGCAGCTTTTCCGCACGGAACTTGAGCATTTCCACCAGGCCCTGCTCGTCCAGCACCGGATCGGTGTCGGGCAGGCAGACCAGGCTGGTCACACCGCCGGCCACGCTGGCGCCCATTTCGGAGGCCAGCATGCCTTCGTGTTCATAACCGGGCTCGCGCAGGCGCACGGCCAGGTCCACCAGACCGGGCAGCACCCACTGGCCCGAAGCATCGACCACCCGGTCGGCCTCAAAACCGGCCGGTGCCTGGCCCACCGCCACCACACGGCCGGCGGCCAGCGCCACATCACAGACCTGGTCAAAACCGCGGGCCGGATCGATCACGCGGCCATTTTGAATCAAGATTTTCATGGTTTCACACCAAATGGGCTGCCCATGCGCTCTGCAGGCACACAAGCAGCAATCAAAAACATACCCAGCAAAGCCTCACGCCACCCGCCCCTGCACACCGCCTGCTGTCGCAGTGACACCGAACCCGCGCCGTCCCGGCGCAAGGGGGTCGCCGCCCTGCCCCCGGCAACGCAGCGGGCGAAGGGGGAAGCGGCACAACCGCTCAGGGGCGTGGCCGAATGCATCAGGCCTCGTTACCCGCCACGATCGACATGACCGCCATGCGCACGGCGATGCCGAAGGTCACCTGCGACAGGATCACCGCCTGCGGGCCATCGACCACGGCGGAGTCGATCTCCACGCCGCGGTTGATGGGACCCGGGTGCATGACGATGGCATCGGGCTTGGCCAGCTCCAGGCGCTTTTCGGTCAGGCCGAAGCTCTTGAAATACTCCTGACTCGACGGCAGCAGCGCACCGCTCATGCGTTCGTTCTGCAGACGCAGCGTGATGATGACGTCGCAGTCCTTGATGCCTTCTTCCAGGTTGTGGAAGACGCGCACACCCATCTGCGCCATGTCCGACGGCACCAGGGTGCGAGGACCCACCACACGCACCTCGGCCGCACCCAGCGTGGTCAGGGCGTGGATGTCCGAACGCGCCACGCGCGAGTGCAGCACATCCCCGACGATGGCCACGCGCAGGTTGGAGAAATCCTTCTTGTAGTGGCGGATGGTGTACATGTCCAGCAGACCCTGGGTCGGGTGGGCATGGCGGCCGTCACCGGCGTTGACCACGTGGACATGGGGCGCCACATGCTGGGCAATCAGGTAGGGCGCGCCGGATTCGCTGTGGCGCACGACAAAGATATCGGCCGCCATGGCCGAGAGGTTGTCGATGGTGTCCAGCAGCGTCTCGCCCTTGGCGGTGGAGCTGCGGGCAATGTCCAGATTGAACACGTCGGCGCTCAGGCGCTTGGCCGCGATCTCGAACGTGGTACGGGTGCGGGTGCTGTTCTCGAAGAACAGGTTGAACACGCTCTTGCCGCGCAGCAGCGGCACTTTCTTGACTTCGCGGTCGTTGACGTTCACGAAGTTGCTGGCCGTGTCCAGGATATGGGTCAGGATGTCCTTGGACAGACCTTCGGTGGTGAGCAGGTGGATCAGCTCGCCGTTCTTGTTCAGCTGGGGGTTGCGCTTGTACAGCACGTTCATGCCTCTTTGACTTCAAATTGGAAGGTGCCGTCTTCGGTGCGCGCCAGCGCCAGCGACTGGCTGGCAGGCAAGGCCACGCGGGCGGCGGCAAATTCGGCGGCCACGGGCAGTTCGCGGCCGCCCCGGTCCACCAGCACGGCCAGGCGCACGCAACCCGGGCGGCCGTAGTCGTACAACTCGTTGAGCACGGCACGCACGGTGCGGCCGGTGTAGAGCACATCGTCCAGCACCAGGATGTCCGCGCCATTCACGTCGAAGCCCAGCTGCGTCTGTGCGCTGGAGGCCATGCCGCGCTGTGCGAAGTCGTCGCGGTGCAGGGCCGAGGACAGCACGCCAGGGGTGCCGGGCAGACCCAGGTCCTTGTGCAGGCGTTCCACCAGCCAGGCACCACCGGAGGCCACACCGGCCAGCTGGGTGTTGGCGCCCATCAGGCTGCGCACGCCGCGCAGCAGCTCGCGGTACAGGGCCTCGGCATCCAGCACCAGGGAACCGGCAGTGCCGGCGACGGAAACGCTCATGGAAGACTCCTCAAAAATTGCTCCAGGATGATGCAAGCGGATGCGGCATCCGCATCCTTGGCGCCACCGGCCAGGGCCTCGGTGGTGCTGTAGCGCTCATCCACTTCATAAACAGGCAGGCGAAAACGCCCATGCAGCTGGCGGCCGAACTTCCGGGCCCGGACCGTGTTCTCGTGCGCCGCGCCATCCGGGTGGTAGGGCACGCCGATCACCAGGGCCTGGGGCTGCCATTCCTGGATCAGCTTTTCCACGGCGGCAAAGCGCGCATCGGCCCCTTCGGCCTGGATGGTGCGCAGCGGGCTGGCACCGCCCAGCACCCGGTTGCCCGAGGCGCAACCGGTGCGCTTGGTGCCGAAGTCGAACGCCAGGAACTGCTGGAAATGGGCCGGAACGGCGGGCGCCGCCGGCACGGGTGCGGCGGCGACAGGTGCTGCAGATGCGGCCGATGGGGTCGCGTCCAATTGCACGGCCGGGGCAGCAGCGCTGCCGGGCCGGTGGTCCGGGGTGGGATGGGTCATGCGTGCCCCGCGTCAGGCGAGAGCATCCACGCCTGCAGGCCGAGCAGGCCCAGGGCCTTGTCGTAGCGCTGATCGGGCGGGGTGTCGAACACCACGTCGGCGTCGGCGGCCACCGTCAGCCAGGCGTTCTCGCCCAGCTCGGATTCGAGCTGGCCTTCGCCCCAGGAGGCATAGCCCAGCGTCACCAGCACGCGGCGCGGGCCGGCACCGGTGGACAGGGCTTCGAGCACGTCTTTGGAGGTGGTCATCTCCAGCCCGCCGGGAATGGTCAGGGTGGAGGCATAGATGGCCGTATCGGGCGCTGCGCCCTCGACCACGATGGGGTCATGCAGCACAAAGCCGCGATCGGTCTGCACGGGGCCGCCCTTGAAGACGGGGGCGGCACTCAGATCATCCCGCCCCATGGGCAGGTCGATCTTGTGCAGCAGGCCTTCCAGGCTCAGCTCCATGGGCTTGTTGATGATCAGGCCGAGCGCGCCGCGCTCGCTGTGTTCACACAAGTACACCACGCTGCGGGAAAAAGATTCATCTTCCAGACCGGGCATGGCGATCAGGAAATGGTGCGTCAGATTGATAGGCGCAGATTCAGCGGGCATGGCCCTGATTTTAGCGGGGTTCGCCCCCGCCGGTCGCAGGCCGCCCGCGGACCGCCGTGGCGCATGGGGTCATAGGGCGGCAGAAAAAATGTGAGCTGCCTGTGCTTGCTTGGCAGTTATTCCCGCCATTCAGATAGCGGAATAACTGACTGTTCTGCTCCAACAACCCCTGCCCAAGCCCTGTCGCCAGGGCCAGGGCAGGTTGTACCGCCCCCGGGGGCTGCAGCGGGTGGTCACGCAGCCTTCAGAATTCAGAACTCGACCATCTCGAAGTCGGACTTGCCCACACCGCACTCCGGACAGGTCCAGTCGGCGGGCACATCTTCCCATCGCGTTCCTGCGGCAATGCCATGCTCGGGGCTGCCCTGCGCCTCGTCATACATCCAACCACACACCACACATATCCAAGTTTTAGGGTCCACCACAGCTAAAAAGGCCTTCACATAGAATGAATCATTTTATCCAGCCCTTAGCGGCGCTCGTCTTGATCGAGCCGACGCCTGGACTCGCGCATGGCCATTTCCCCTCCTTCCCCTCCACCCACCGAATCTGAGGCAGACGCCGAGCTGGCGCTCACGGATCCGGTGTGTGTGCTGAGCTTCAACGCCTGCGATCCCTGCGGTGCATCGGGCCTGACCGCCGACATCACCACCATCGCCAGCGTGGGCGGTCACCCGCTGGCTGTGGTGACGGGGACCTATGTGCGCGACACCAACCGCATCTTTGACCACCACCGCCTGGACGACGAATGGGTGTCCGAGCAGGCACGCGCCGTGCTGGAAGACCTTCCGGTGCGCGCCATCAAGGTGGGCTTTGTCGGCTCGCCGGAAATCCTGACGGTGATCGCCGAGATTTCCACCGACTATCCCGACATCCCCATCATCAGCTACATGCCCGACCTGTCCTGGTGGGACAGTGACCAGATGGAGCAGTACCTGGATGCCTTCCAGGAACTGCTGCTGCCCCAGACCTCGGTGCTGGTGGGCAACCACGGCACGCTGTGGCGCTGGCTGCTGCCCGACTGGGAACACAGCCGCCCGCCCACGGCCCGCGACCTGGCCATGGCGGCCCAGGAAAAGGATGTGCCGTTCGTGCTGGTGACCGGCATTCCCCTGCCGGGCCAGTTTGTGGACAACGTGCTGTCCTCGCCCGAGACCGTGCTGGGCAGCAGCAAATATGAGCTGTTCGACGGCAGCTTCATCGGCGCTGGTGACACCCTGTCGGCCGCACTGGCCGCCCTGCTGGCCACCGGCAACGACCTGGGGGCCGCGTCCGAGGAAGCCCTGGAATACCTGGACCGCTGCCTGGACCACGGCTTTCGCCCCGGCATGGGCCATTTCCTGCCGGACCGCATGTTCTGGGCGCAGCCCGAAGACGACGAAGACACCGATGCCACCACCCCGGGTGGCACGGCAACCCCTGCAACCACTGCGCCCCTCGAGGGCTTTGTGATGCCCCCCCATGACACCAAACACTGACCTGAATATTGCCCTGTTCGAACGCGCCAAGGCCGTGATCCCCGGCGGCGTGAACTCGCCCGTGCGGGCCTTTGCCGCTGTGGGCGGTACCCCCCGCTTTGTGCAACGCGCCCAGGGCGCCTATTTCTGGGACCAGAACGACCAGCAGTTCACCGACTACATTGGCAGCTGGGGTCCCATGATCCTGGGCCACGGCCACCCCGAAGTGGTGACCGCCGTGCAGGCCGCCGTGCTCGAAGGCTTCAGCTACGGCGCCCCCACCGAGCGCGAAGTGGTGCTGGCCGAACAGATCCGTGCACTCATGCCCAGCATGGACATGGTGCGCATGGTCAGCTCCGGCACCGAAGCCGGCATGAGCGCGCTGCGTCTTGCCCGCGGCTACACCGGCCGCAACAAGATCATCAAGTTCAACGGCTGCTACCACGGCCATGCCGATGCCCTGCTGGTCAAGGCCGGCTCAGGCCTGGCGACCTTCGGCGCCTCTTCCTCGGCCGGCGTGCCCGCCGATGTGGCCAAGGACACCGTGGTGCTCGAGTACAACGATGTGGCCCAGCTCGAAGAGGCTTTTGCCAAGATGGGCAGCGAGATCGCCTGCGTGATCATGGAGCCCATCGCCGGCAACATGAACTTCGTGCGCGCCAGCGTGGCGTTCACGCGCCGCATCCGCGAACTCACGCAGGAGCACGGCGCCCTGCTGATCTACGACGAGGTCATGACCGGCTTCCGCGTGGCCCTGGGCGGCGCACAAAGCGTGTATGCCCAGCAGATCCCGGGTTTTGCCCCCGACATCACCGTGATGGGCAAGGTCATCGGCGGCGGCATGCCCATGGCAGCCTTTGGCGCCCGCCGCGAGATCATGGAAAAGCTCTCGCCCCTGGGCCCGGTCTACCAGGCAGGCACGCTGTCGGGCAACCCGATCGCCACGGCCTGCGGTCTCAAGACCCTGGAGCTGATCAGCCGCCCCGGTTTCCATGCCGAGCTGCACCTGAAGACCGGCCACCTGATGCAAGGCCTGAAGTCCGAAGCCAGCGCCGCAGGCATTCCCTTCAGCGTGGACTGGCAAGGCGGCCTGTTCGGCTTCTACTTCCTGCCCGAACTGCCCACGACCTACGCCGAAGTGATGAAGACCGACGGCAAGGTCTTCAACAAGTTCTACCACGCCATGCTGGACCAGGGTCACTACTTTGCCCCGGCGCTGTATGAAGCGGGCTTTGTCAGCGCCGCCCACACGGACGAGGACATCGACCGCACCATCGAAGCGGCCCGCCAGGTGTTCAAGACGCTCTGAGCGTCCCGCACGCCGCTGCACACCACGCCGGGCTTGCCCGGCGTTTTGCTGCCTGGATCAGGGTGCCGGGCGGGGCTCCAGGTCCTGGTCCTGCTCCCAGGCCTGGCCATGGGCCTGGATGCTCTGGCAGACCACGGACAGGGCCCGGCCCAGCGGCTTGTCCTTGCGCAGCACCATGGCCAGACTGCGCTCCAGCCTTGGCGCCAGCGGGCGCAGTTCCAGATCGTCCCGCGCCCCCCGGCCCTGCATGGCCATCCGCGGCAGCACGGCGTAGCCCAGGCCGATGGCCGCCATTTCCTTGAGCGCCTCCACGCTGTCCAGCTCCATCTGGGGACGCGGCAGCTCGCCTCCCCGGCGCAGCCAGGCATCCACCACGCCCCGGGTGCTGGCCGACTTCTGCAGCGCCAGCAGCGGCAGCGGCCGCAACTGGGCCGCCGTGGCGCTCGCGCCGGCCCCCAGCAGCCCGGCACGGGCCACGGCCACCAGCTCGTCGCGCAGCACCGGCGTGGCCAGCAGGGCCCGGCGGTTCACGGGCAAGGTCACCAGGGCCAGGTCCAGGCTGTTGTCCTCCACGCGGCGCACACATTCCTCGGTATTGCCGGTGACCACCACGATGTCGATGCCGGGGTAACGTGCCCGCACCTGGCGCAGCACGGCAGGCAGCAGGTACAGGCACACGGTCAGCCCGGTGCCGATGCGCACCTGGCCGCTGACCCCGCGCGCATGGGAGCCCAGCGCCTGCTCCAGCCCCTCCAGCGCCAGGGCCACGGCCGGCAGCTGCGCCAGCAGGGCCTGCCCTGCCGCCGTGGGCACGGCGCGCCGGCCCAGACGTTCGATCAGGCGCGTGCCCAGCTGGCGCTCCAGCTGCCGCAGCTGCAGGCTGACCGCCGGCTGGGACAGCTGCAGCAACGCTGCGGCCTGGGAAAAGCTGCCTTCCTGCACCACCAGGCAGAAGCTGCGCAGCAGGACCAGGCTGGGGGCATTGGCCAAAGTTTCGCTGATACCTTGCATAAGCAACCCAATATTCCTTTCATAGCTGACGCAGGCGAAGATTAGGCCATATGCACGACGCTTCCGCCCCCTCCTCCCTCCCTGCCACCCAGCCTTCTGCCTTACCGCCCATCGACGGCGAGCGCCTGTGGCGCAGCCTCGAGACACTGTCCGGCTTCACCCGGCCCGATGTGCCCTGGACCCGCCGCGCCTTCAGCCCCGAATACACGGACGCGCGCGCCTGGCTGCGCCAGGCTTTCGAAGCGGCCGGCCTGCAGGTGCGCCTGGATGCTGCCGGCAACCTGATCGGCCGCCGCCCCGGCCGGCGCAATGATCTGAAGCCCCTGGCCACGGGTTCGCACACCGACACGGTGAATGCCGGCGGGCGCTTTGACGGCATCCTGGGCGTGCTGGCCGGCCTGGAAGTGGCCCATGCCCTGCAGGATGCAGACACCATGCTGGAGCACCCGTTCGAGGTCATCGATTTCCTCTGCGAGGAACCCAGCGACTACGGCATTTCCTGCGTGGGCAGCCGCGCCATGGCCGGCCAGCTCAGCGCGGACATGCTGGCCGCCAGCGACGGCCAGGGCGACACCCTGGGCCAGGCGCTGCAGCGCCTGGGCGCCCGCCCCGACGCGCTGGCCGAGGCCGACCGCCGCGCGGACGGTTTTGCCGCCTTTGTGGAGCTGCACATCGAGCAGGGCCCGATGCTGGAGCGCGCCGGGCTGGCCATCGGTGCGGTGACCGACATCGTCGGCATACGCCGCGCCCAGCTGTTCTTTGAAGGCCAGCCCGACCATGCCGGCACCACGCCCATGGAGGAGCGCAGCGATGCCCTGGTGGCCGCCGCCACCGTGATTCGCCAGGCCCAGCGCCTGGCACGCCAGTGGAGCCGCACCCGGCCCCACTATGTGGTGGCCACGGTGGGCCGCATGGCGGTGTCCCCCAACGCCAGCAACACCGTGCCCGGCCTGGTCGATCTGACGCTGGAAGTGCGCAGCAACCATGCCCCGGTGCTGCAGGAATTCTGGGAGGTGCTGGCGCAGCGCTGCGACCCGGCCATTGCCCGCCTGGGTGTGCAGTGGCGGATGGAGCCACGCACCCATGTGGACCCCGTGCCCTGCGCCACCTTGGTCACGGCCGCCGTGGCCCAGGCGGCCCAGCGCTTGGAGCTGCCCTGCCGGAGCATGCCCAGCGGCGCCGGCCATGACGCCATGTATGTGGCCCACTGCGGCCCCTCGGGCATGATCTTCATTCCCTGCTTGGACGGCCGCAGCCACAGCGCCGTGGAATGGGCCTCGCCCGCCCAGGTGCTGGCCGGCACCCGGGTGCTGGCCGCCACGCTGCAGGACCTGGACCGCCAGCTGGACTGAAGCCCGCAAGATGGAATGCGCCAGGCTCCCCACCTGCGGGGGACACCGGCCGGACCAAGGCGCCGCTGCCTCAGACCGGCCGCTGCAGGCGCTGCTGGGCCTGCGCCACGGCGGCCCGGGTAACACAGCCCGGCGCATGGTCGTTGACCATGCCCATGGCCTGCATGAAGGCGTAGACCGTGGTGGGTCCGACAAACTTCCAGCCGCGCTTTTTCAGCTCCTTGGACAGGGCCAGCGACTCGGCCGTCTGTGCCGGCACCACCTCCCCGGTGGACGGCGTGGCCGGCTGGTAGCGCCAGAAGAAGGCGGCCAGCGAGCCTTCTTGCGCCACCATCTCGAGGGCACGCTGGGCGTTGTGGATCACGGCCTCGATCTTGCCGCGGTGGCGCACGATGCCGGCGTCCTGCAGCAGGCGCTCCACATCGGCCGCACCGAAGCGCGCCACCTGGTGGAAATCGAAGTTGGCAAAGCCGGCGCGGAAGTTCTCGCGCTTGTTCAGGATGGTGAGCCAGCTCAGCCCGGCCTGAAAGCCTTCGAGGCTGAGCTTTTCGAACAGCCGGCGGTCCTCCGTGACCGGAAAACCCCATTCGTGGTCGTGGTAGTGCACGTACAGCGGCGAACCCTGGCACCAGAAGCAGCGTTCCTGCCCATCGGCAGAGGAAAGAGTGTGAGACATGGCTGCACTGTACGCAAAGCGCCATGTCCTGCGGGGGCTTGCGCCCCCTGCAAGGGGTTTTAGGCTTTACTGCGGCCGCGCCAGGCGCGAATGGCGCATGCCGTAGGCCAGGTAAATCAGCAGACCGATGGCCATCCAGCCGATAAAGCGCAGCCAGGTCAGCGTGGTCAGGTTCAGCATCAGATAGCTGCACAGCAGCGCCGACACCACGGGCAGCACGGGCACCAGCGGCACGCGGTAACCGGTCTTCAGATCGGGGCGCTTCTTGCGCAGCACCAGAATACCGAGACTGACCAGCACAAAGGCCGACAAGGTGCCGATGTTGATCATCTCCTCCAGCAGCTCCACCTTGGTGAAACCGGCCAGGCCCGCAATGACCACACCCACCAGCAGCTGCAGGCGCACCGGCGTCTTGTGCGTGGAAGACGTCACACTCCAGCTGCGCGGCAGCAGGCCGTCCCGGCACAGGGCCAGCAGCACGCGGGCCGAGCCCATCAGCAGCACCATTACCACGGTGGTCAGGCCCATCAGCACGCCCACGGCAATCACCTGGGCAGCCCAGTTGGCCCCCACGCTGACGAAGGCCGTGGCCAGCGACGGGTTCTCGGCCTTGGCCAGCTCGGTATAAGGCACCATGCCGGTCAGCGCCAGGGTCACCAGCACGTACAGCAAGGTCACCAGCGCCAGCCCGCCAAAAATGCCGCGCGGCAGTGTCTTCTGCGGGTCTTTGACCTCTTCGGCCGAGGTGGCCACCACATCGAAGCCGATGAAGGCGAAGAACACCAGCGATGCACCGGAAATCACCCCCAGCCACCCGTACTGGCTGGGCTGGGCGCCAAACAGCCAGGCCAGCATGGGCTGGCCCCAGACATCGCCGGTCACGCCATGGCCGATCACCGGCGGCTGTGCCGGCGGCACAAAGGGGGTGAAGTTCTTCACATCCATGTAGGAAAAGCCCACCGCGATCACGAACAGCGTGATGGCGATCTTGACCAGCGTGAACACATTGTTCACCCGCGCCGACGCCTTGGTGCCGCGCACCAGCAGCGCGGTGAAGATGGCGACGATGACGAACGGTCCCCACTCCATGGCCACCGGGCCCAGGTAAACAGTGCTGGGCACATCCCAACCCGCGGTGGCAAAGATGGTGGACAGGTAAATGCCCCAGTACTTGGCGATCACCGCACCGGCCGACACCATCTCCAGCAGCAGGTTCCAGCCGATGATCCAGGCCAGGCCTTCGCCCATGGTCAGATAGGTGTAGGTGTAGGCACTGCCGGTGACCGGCACGCTGGAAGCGAACTCCGCGTAGCACATGGTGGCCACGGCGCAGGTGGCGGCCGCCAGGATGAAGGAGAAGATCACCGCCGGCCCGGCAAAGCTGCCTGCCGCACGTGCGCCCACCGAGAAAATGCCCGCCCCGACGGCCACGGCCACGCCGAGGATCATCAGGTCGAACGCACCCAGACTGCGCTGGAGCTGGCGGCCCGGCTCATCCGAGTCGGCCAGCGCCTGTTCAATGGTTTTGGTTTTCAGCCACTGCATGCATACCCCCAGGAGCCGGACCGGCCCCAGGCACAGCGACTCCATTGAATTGTTCAAAAGCGAATCCTAGGGTTTTTACTTACCTTATGCAGAATCCTGCAGCTTTTCCTGATCAGACGCATGTTTTGTGTGCTTGCTTGCCGCAAGTCCCTTCGCAAGCGGTTAAGCGCCACCACACCGCTCACAAAGGCTGTGCTTTTCGTGCCTATCACGCAGGCAGACTGCAAAGCCATACGCCACCGCGCCGCCAATCCTGCATACCGCAGGGCTTGGGCACTGCGCACATGCCTCGCTGCCCCGCCCACTTCGGCTCCGGTGTACCCCGGACACAAAAAAGCCTGCCCCTAAGGCAGGCTGGGTGAACCGGCACGCTGTCCGCATGCCGGTGTGCAGAGCAAGCTGCCCTTATTTGGCCACAGGCTCCGCCGCCAGCAGCCAGCGGGCGATCTGCAGCGACTGCGCCTCATCCACCTGCGACTGGCGCGGCATGATGACCTTGCCCCAGGCGCCCACACTGCCCTCGCGGATCTTGCGGGCCAGGTAGGCCTCGGCATCGGGCTGGCCGCGGTAGCGCTCGGCAATGGCGACGAATGCCGGGCCCACATAGCCGCGGTCCCAACCATGGCAGCGCATGCAATCGGAAGTCTCCACCAGCTTCTTGCCGGCGGCCAGTTCCGGGTGCTGCTGCACCAGGGCCTCGGCGGCTTTTTCCGCCGGGCTCACCATCATGATGCGCCAGCCGATATTGGCCACACCCAGGGCGGCAGCCACCATGAAGATGGCAATTGCCCAGCCGATCCAGCGCGGCTTGGGCGGGTAGTGGTCTTCGTCGTCGTGATCAGTCATTGACACTCAAAATGCCTTGTCGCATGCGCCGCAGGCACTGGCGTGCCTGCGGGATTTCGCAAGCCCTCCCCGTGCAGCACAACCGCAGCGGTGAAGGTGCACAGCCTCTCAATGGCGGAAGTGGCGCACGCCGGTGAAGACCATGGCCACGCCGCGCTCGTTGGCGGCGTCGATCACTTCCTGGTCGCGCATGGAGCCACCGGGCTGGGCCACGCAGCTCGCGCCGGCATCGACCACCACATCCAGACCGTCACGGAACGGGAAGAAGGCATCCGACGCCACCACCGTGTTCTTCAGGCTCAGCTTGGCAGCTTCGGCCTTGATCGAGGCGATGCGGGCCGAGTCCAGGCGCGACATCTGGCCAGCGCCCACGCCCATGGTCATGCCGTCCTTGCAGAAGACAATAGCGTTGGACTTGACGTACTTGGCCACCTTCCAGGCGAACAGCAGGTCCTGCAGCTCGGCCGGTGTGGGTTGCTTGACGGTGACCACCTTCAGGTCGGCCAGGGCCAGCTCGTGGTTGTCGGCGGTCTGCAGCAGCAGGCCGGAGCCCACGCGCTTGGCGTCCATGGCGTTGCGGCCTTGCTTCCAGGCGGTGTCGCCGCCGGCAGGCAGGGCGATCTTCATCAGGCGGACATTGACCTTGGGCTTGAAGATTTCCAGGGCTTCGGCGGTGAAGTCGGGGGCCATCAGCACTTCGACGAACTGCTTGACCACGGCTTCGGCTGCGGCCTTGTCCACGGTGCGGTTGAAGGCAATGATGCCGCCGAAGGCACTGGTGGGGTCGGTCTGGAAGGCCTTGGCGTAGGCTTCGTGCGCATCCTTGCCGATCGCCACGCCACAGGGGTTGGCGTGCTTAACGATCACGCAGGCGGATTCTTCAAAGCTCTTGACGCATTCCCAGGCCGCATCGGCATCGGCAATGTTGTTATAGGACAGTTCCTTGCCCTGCAGCTGTTCGCCGGTGACCAGCGAACCCGGTGCGGGGTACAGGTCGCGGTACAGCGCGGCCTGCTGGTGGCTGTTTTCACCGTAGCGCAGGTCCTGCACCTTGATGAACTGGCCGTTGCTCTGGCCGGGGAACAGGCCGCGCTCGGGCACATAGGTCTCGGACAGCTTTTCGTCTTCGAACTTCACGCTCGACAGGTAGTCGCTGATGGCGCCGTCGTACTGGGCGATGCGGTTGAACGCAGCCACGGACAGGGCAAAACGCAGCTTGTCGCTCAGCTTGCCGGCGGCCTTCAGCTCGCCAATCACGGCCTCGTACTGGTCGGCGGCGGTGATCACACCCACATCCTTCCAGTTCTTGGCAGCAGAACGCACCATGGCGGGACCACCGATGTCGATGTTCTCGATAGCGTCGGCCAGCGTGCAGCCGGCCTTGGCGACGGTGGCTTCAAACGGGTAGAGGTTCACGACCAGCAGGTCGATGGTCTCGATGCCGTGTTCCTTCAGCGCGGCCATGTGCTCGGGCAGCTCGCGGCGGGCCAGCAGGCCACCGTGCACCATGGGGTGCAGGGTCTTGACACGGCCGTCCAGCATTTCGGGGAACTTGGTGACTTCCGCCACTTCGGTCACGGGCAGGCCTTTTTCGGCCAGCAGCTTGGCGGTACCGCCGGTGGACAGCAGCTGCACGCCCAGGGCATGCAGGCTTTGTGCAAATTCGACAATGCCGGTCTTGTCGGAGACGGAAATCAGAGCTTTCATGGGAGCTTTGGAAAAGTGGATAAAAATCAGATTCAGGCGCTTGCGGGATCAGAGCAAGCTGCTGTCAATTGGTCGTGCCGCCTTGCAGCATCTGGTGGTCCACCAGCTTCTTGCGCAAGGTGTTGCGGTTCAGGCCCAGCCATTGCGCCGCGCGCGACTGGTTCTGGTCGGCCTGCTGCATCACCACTTCCAGCAGCGGCTTTTCGACCAGGCGCACCAGCATGTCGTACATGTCGTTGGGGGCCTCGCCGCCCAGGTCGCGGAAGTAGATTTCCAGGCTGGAGCGCACGCACTCCTCGATGTTTTGGTTCTGCTGGCTCATGCGGCCATTTCCTCAATGTCGGTTTCCACGCCACCCTCCGGCAGGCGCTCCATCTGGCTGCCCAGTGCATCAAAGTAGCTGGCCACGGCCTGCCACTGCGCCTGGCAGTCGTCGATGGTGTTGATGTGTCGTCTCAGTTCGTCCCCGCCCGGCAGGCTGCGCACATACCATGCAATGTGCTTGCGCGCACTGCGCACCCCGGTCAGCTCGCCGTACAGACCATAGTGGTCCTGCAGATGCTCCAAAAGCAATTCCCGTACCTCGGCCACGGTGGGTGGCGCCAGGTGGGTGCCGGTGTCCAGAAAGTGGGCGATCTCGCGGAAGATCCACGGCCGGCCCTGGGCGGCGCGTCCCACCATCACGGCGTCGGCACCGGTATAGGCCAGCACATCGCGCGCCTTTTCGGGGCTGGTGATGTCGCCATTGGCCACCACGGGCAGCTTCACGGCCTGCTTGACGGCCGCAATCGTGTCGTACTCGGCAAAGCCCTTGTAGCCCTGTTCGCGGGTGCGGCCATGCACCGTCAGCATCTGGATGCCGACATCCTCGAAACGCCGGGCCAACTGCTCGGCGTTCCGGTGGGTATCACACCAGCCAGTACGCATCTTCAGCGTGACCGGCACATTGAAGGGGCGTGCGGCCTCGACCACGGCCTGGGCAATCTCCACGGCCAGCGGCTCGTTCTGCATCAGGGCGGAACCCGCCCATTTGTTGCAGACCTTCTTGGCCGGGCAGCCCATGTTGATGTCGATGATCTGGGCGCCGCGTTCGATGTTGTAGACGGCTGCTTCGGCCATCATGGGGGCATCGGTGCCGGCAATCTGCACGGCAATCGGACCGGGCTCACCGGCGTGGTTGGCGCGGCGGCTGGTCTTGAGGCTGTTCCACAGGTCTTTGCGCGATGTGACCATCTCGCTGACCGCATAGCCCGCACCCAGTCGCTTGCACAGCTGGCGGAACGGCCGGTCCGTCACACCCGCCATGGGAGCGACAAACAGGCGATTTGCCAAAGTGTGTTGGCCAATGCGAAGGGCAGACATGCTGGAGAAAAAGAGACGGAGAACGCGGGACGAAAGGAGGCGAGATTGTACCTGCCCATTTTTTCAGCAACAGCCGCACTGCACAAAAGCACCAACCCCACGTCAGGTACCCCGGCTGTGCCAGCCCCCGTCCGTCGGATGCGCCAGCCCGCACCCCGGGCAGCGCTCAACGCCGGCGCTGCTGCACCGGAATGAAGGCCCACCAGGGGCCGGTGACCGAGGCATAGCCCTGCGAAGCCATCACGCTGCGCAGCCAGCGGCGGTTGAATTGCACGTCCGGCGATACCTCGCTGTCGTCCAGCGTCTCCAGATCGGCCGGCCGCTGGCGGCTGGGCCATGGCGACGGACGGTAGCCCGATCCCATGTCCACCAGCTCGCCATCGCCCAGCGCCCCACGCACCGTGTCCATGGCCTTATCGCCATCCAGCACCACGGCCGTGACGGCCAGCACGCGCTGGTTCAGCGGGGCCGGAGCCAGCGGACAGCCCAGAATGCGAATCGCCAGCCCCAGCGGATGGAGGATCTGCTGCAGTGCAGTCAAAGATGCGGCTTCCAGCCGCAGCCCCTTGCAATCGGCGGCGGCCAGGCGCGCCGCGATCTCGGCCGGCCCCTGGATGGGGATTGGCGCGGCCGCAGGCTGCGCCGAGGACGGGGCTGGGGCTGCGGCGGCACGCGCGGCAGGTTTCGCCGCGCCAGCACCCGGCGGCGGGGCCGCATTGCCGGCCCATGCCAGCTGCGCCGCTCCCAGCCAGATCCAGACCAGACTCCACGCACGCCAGCGGCGCAGGCGGGGCTGCATCCTCCGGGCTCTGGCGTGAAAAGCGGGCCGCGACCTGCGCACGATTCGGTTACACATTGGGGTCATAGCGGCAGGATAGCGGGTCAATGGATGGCCTCACGCCAGCCAACACCTACACTTGCACCCCATGGAAATCTGGATGCACCAGCTGCTGCAGTGGCTGTCCCTGCCGCAATTCGGTCTGAGCACACTCTTCATCGTGGCCCTGGTATCGGCCACCTTGCTGCCGCTGGGCTCCGAGCCGGCCGTGGTCGGTTTGCTGCAGCTCAACCCCGAGCTGTTCTGGCAGGCCATTGGCGTGGCCACCCTGGGCAACACGCTGGGCGGTGCCATCAGCTGGTGGATGGGCCTGGGTGCCCAGAAGGCCTGGGCCCTGGCACGCGCACGCCGCCAGGCCGGCCATCCGGCCGACGCCGCTCACCCGCCGCCCCGCACACTGTCCCGCCATGAGCGCCGTGCCCGCATCTGGCTGCGCAAGCTCGGCTCCAAGGCCTGCCTGCTCAGCTGGCTGCCCGCCGTCGGCGACCCGCTGTGCGCCGTGGCCGGCTGGCTGCGGTTTCCCTTCTGGCCCTGCCTGTTCTACATGGCCATCGGCAAATTCCTGCGCTACCTGGTGATGACCAGCGCCATCCTGGCCGTCATCCCGGGCTGAGCATCCAGCCGGCGGGCCGTTCCCGACGGACGGCACATGGACACCCATTCCGCAGTGGAACTTCACCCGCGGCCGTGTTACAGAGAGAGTTGCCACATTCTTCTCCCCCACAGCCGATGAATGATCCCGACAGCACCGATGAGATCATCGCCCAGGCCCAGGTCATGATTGCGCGTCTGCGCGCTCTGCTCCAGGCCTCGGACGAGCTACGCCGCCAGCATGGACCGGCCGTGCTGGGCGCAGCTTCCGGACCCGCCGAGAGCGCCGCGCCGCTGCCCCCCGCCGCCGAAGAGCCCTGAGCTCAGGCCACGGCCACAGGCTCCGGCATGCGCGCCCGCAAGGCACTGCGGGCACGCGACAGACGGCTGCGCACCGTCCCCTTGGGAATATTCAACGCGGCAGCGGCCTCTTCATAGGACAGCTCATCGACCACCACCATCCACACCAGCTGGCGCATATGTTCGGGAATCTCGGACATGGCCAGCGTCAGTGCCCGCAATTGCTGCCCCTGGTCCAGCACATCCATCGGTGAAGGCCCGCCGTCCTGCTCTTCCATCAGCAGCTCATCGCTGCAGAAATCGAAGCGCCTGTGGGGCGAGCGGGTGAGGTAATTGCGCACCAGATTCTTGGCAATGCCATACAGCCAGGTCGACAGCTCGGAATCCCCTTTGAAACTGGCGAGTGCACTGTGTGCTTCCAGAAAGGTCTGCTGCACCAGATCCTGGGCATCGGCGACATGGCCGATTTTCTGAAGGATGAAACGGTACAGCCTGGGGCCATGCAGCCGCACCACCCCATGTAAATGCGTGTCTGCTGCCTGCGGCGTATGGGCCAGACTGCCATCGCCGTTCCGAATGGCGCCATCGCCCCAATGCCTGTGGTGTATTCCCAGATCCATGATGCCTCGCTTGATCGGGCCATCACGTGGTGCAGCACTGCCAGCCTTTGCGGCATGTGGTCCATCTGTGGCGGTGCGCCCCTGTCCAACAGGGACCAACACCCACCCCAGGGATACTGCTATCTATTGCCCGGAATGCGCTATTGAAAGAGGGATGGCACCCGGGCACCATCCCCAGAAATAACTATTTTTTACGCCCGCATGGGTTAAATAGTTTTTTTCAATAATTGACTTGGCCATCAGCAATAACCAATCTGTCATAAATAAACCGTCCGTCGGATTTATGACCTCATTACCGATCAATGGAATCGACAGAAATAAAAAAACCCCACAGATTTTCACCTGCGGGGCTTTGTAGCGATTCCATTGCGGCGCATGGGCGCCGCAAGAGCAGTCAGACGTTGAACAGGAAGAACAAGGGTGTAGCCCGCGCCAATACTAGCTTTTCAGTCATATTACCCCTATCCGTACCCGCTTTCATACCCACTAAAAAACAGGTGCCTAGAGTCGGCTGAAGCACGCTTGCCGCGCCACACCAACGAGTCAGCAGGCTAGGCTAGCCCCACCTGCGACATGCACCCATCAACAAGCCTTGATTATCACCGTTGCGCCACTTGATGCATCAACACCCTACTCAAACTTATCCCACAACGCCGCCTTGAACCAGGCAGGCATTTCATCAGTTTTCATTTCGATTTCCAGACCATCCGTCACTTCGGCCACCCACACCCGCTCAGCCCCTGAGTTGTCGAAAATATAAGCTCGGTCAGCATATGTCACGGCCTGCGGCAACAGCTCCAACGAGCGCACATAGCGGCTACGGATCTTGTCTTCCGCCACAGGGTGGCCACCAACTTTCACGCGGTACTTCACTCGCGACACATTGATGTCGGCATCTTCCGTCGCCACAAAGTACAAGTAGGTGCGATAGCCCACCTGCTGCGCCTTCTGCAAAAACGCCACTTTGTCAGGCGATGACATCACCGTCTCAAACGTGAAGGATGCCTTCGATGCCAACAACTTGTGGCGAATAAAGTCGGCCAGTACCGATGCCCAGTACGAGTTGACCGCCACTGGGCCAAACACCACACGCCTGTCAGCCAAGGCCAGCTGTGAGGCTTGCGCTACAAGCCCAGCTTTTTCCAGCAGCGTAGACGCCTGCAAGAACGCTTGCAATTCTTGCGCGGTAGCCTCGACTGCAAACTCAGCCAAACTCAAGCATCCATCTGCACGGATAGTCTTTTCGATTTCGTCTGCATTAACGTAGATACCAAGCCATTGCTGCGGAAGCATGTCCTTGATCGTGCTTTTGCCGGAGCCATTTGGCCCTGCGAACATTCGCAGGCGAGGAATGGGTGCACTCATGCCTTAGATGTCCGCACACGCTTCTCGCCCACACGCACGGGTATTGGCTTGGCGATATTGCGAATGACACGCACACTACCTTCAGCAGTGGTTTCAACCAACTGGCCGTGACGCGCCTCAATCACCTTGCCGTTGGTCGTCAGTGCTTGCAAATAAGCCAGCTTCAACGCGCTCCCAGCCAACTCGGGAATGCGTGCTTCCATGCGCTGCATGGACTCTTCGCTCATTCGAGAGTGGTTCATTGTTCATGATCCTCCATGGTTCATCGTTACTTATACCAGTCAAAACCTTACAGCGCTCTAGCAGGCCACTGCTCACGCCACACTTTCACAGCTCAGCATGCCTTTGAGCAACTGCACATATTCCATCACCTGCAGCGCAGTGTCGATGGCCCAAGTCAGAACCTCTGCCTGATCAAGGTTTGAAGGCTTCCAAAGCCCATCACACCAGCAGCAGCTGATTTCCCACTTGGTGGCACTGATGCGCTCAAACACGGGCTGCTGCAATTGCACTGCTTTCCAGCGCTTGGCGATGTCCAGCTGCAGCTGAGCTGGCAATACGCCTTCGCCTTGCAGCAGCAAGCGTAGCCCCAGCCCAGTCCCCCAGCCCTCTTGCCGTAGCTGAGCCATGGTCAGGTTCGGCCAAGCGGGTGCCGCACCAAACGCACGCGGCAGCTGAATCGTCAGCATGGGTTGCCCTTGGCGTAGGTGCACGGCCAACGACAGCGGCAAAGGTTCTTTGACTCCCTGCACTTGCAGTTTGACCGACGTGGCGTTGGTCAATTGAACCTGCAAAGTGCGCTTTATGCGCCGCCACCACGCCAGCCGTAGGTCGGGTACATCGCCCAAAGCTTGAACCAGCCGCTCATGCCACGCAATGCGCCTGGCTAAAGCCTTGGCACTCAGGTTCATGGCCTCGGCCATTTCTTGAATAGCGAGCATGACGTGACCATGCGCAGGAGCTTGACCGAGCACCCGCCTTGCAAACATCAGCACCCAAGGCACATCACAGCGCCCGCTGTCCAAGTGCCACAGCAAAGCGTGAACCGTGTCTGGCGCTTGGTGCGATGCACCGTGCACAACCGCTTGCGCATCTGCCGAATCCCGCCACTGCAACCAACGGGCTGCATCCGTGATGCCCTGGCTTTGCAAGAATGTCACCAAGCGGCGCAAACGCTGCACAGCCTTGAGTGCGGCTACTTGCTGAGTGATTTTTCCTTGCCACAGCAATACAGCCAATTCAGCATCTTCAGCAGGCCCGTATTGCTGCAGCAGTGCCACCAGCCGTGCCAAACTGCCCAAACCCAACTGGGGCACCGCACACCGTGCAAATGCCTGCCATGCAACGGTGCGCTGGCTGATTGGCTCAACCGCCTGCAAAGCCGCATCAGCCAGTTCGAGCACCATGGCCGATTGCGGCTCCATGCATGGCCTTGAAGCATGTACATAACGCCCAGCTTCGGCACAGCCATTGAAGCAGCACGGCCACTGCCCACTGAATTCATGCGGAACAGGCGTTGAGGTATCCAGTGCAGGCAATGTCATCACCGCCGCCAACAAACGCCGGTAGCGGTACCACCTCAAGTGATAAGGGTGCATGGTCAAACCTTCAAAACAGGCACGCCGCAACGGCACCTGAGTGAAGCTTCCAAAGCCAAGCACCAGGCGCACAACGTGCACAAAGGGAAATCAGAAGAAAGAGAGCGAGAAACTGAAACTCAAGCCAGCGCAATCGCCGTGCCACGGCGGCTGCGCAAACCGACTTGCACCACCTTGTCCAAGGTGGCTTTTTCTGACCAGCGGGCGTTGGTGTTGCGCAGCTTTTTGCTGCCCCAATGCTCCAGCAAAGCATTCCAGGGAGTGAGCGGCACACCGTCCATCAAGGGGTCGAGCACCAGCAAGGAATGTGGTTTGCCATCGGCATACATCACGCCCACGGCCAGTACCCAATGGCTGTAGCTGGGGGAAGTAAACCGCACCAGGCACACATGGTCAGATTCCAATGCAGCCACCGTGCGGGCCTCGACATTGCGGCGCAGTTGGCGGCACTGCAGTTGCTCAGAAAACGGTGCAAACTGCTCTCTAATGGCTGCACTGCTACAGCCGCTAAAGTACAGAGCTTGGCCCATGGCACTCACTTCCATCAGACGTGCATCAAGGTCGCTTTCATACAGGGCATCGCGTGACACCTGGCCCAGCAGCATCAAGGCCATCAGCACGCAGTGGTGCCCGCAAGCCATGTCGTTTTCGCCCTGGCGCAGCAGCAGCTTGTTTTGATGGGCCATTGCACCTGAGCGGCCCACACTCAGCTGCGAGTGCACCACAAAGCGCCGCCCCAGCATCAGTACTCCTCGGGCAACAACAGCGTGGTGCAACTGCGGTCAGCCTCCGTGATGATCCACAGGCGTTCTGCCTTGGAAAGCTCATACACCGACATCAGCCTGTAGCCGTACTGCAAAGCGTCAGCGTTGGCTTGGCGATCTTCAGCACATATATCGCCCCAATCACCCGACACATGGCGCAGCACAAACGGCAGTGCTGTCAGTTCATGGGTTTGCAGCAGTTCCAAAGCACCTGGCGTAGCTAATAACTGGCCCAAGGCAAACAAGTGCCTACCAGCAGCAACCTTGTGTTGAGAAGCAGGAGAAGAATCGTTCGGGCATGCGGCGGCCTGACCTGTATCAGTCATAGAAAACTCCAAAAGGGAAAAGTGGGAAAGAAGTGCCCTGTGCTGCCCAACACTTCCCCCAAGGGTCACAACCTCAAATTGACAGGCATGGCTACGCCGCACAAGCGTTCAAAACGCATGCGCGAGCAAGCTACCTGATCAAATCAGGTGCACAAAACGGGGGGGAAGCTCAGTACGTCGAGCGAGAGAAGCAACCGCTCAATGATCGAACGGCTGGTTGCGCTGTGCAACACAAGCGCATACTCATTTTAAACAATGCTTATATTTGCATATCAAATATATTTGATATATTCAAATGGATATTAAAAAGCAAAGTTGTACCAGTGCAAACAGGCCAAATAGCAGCTTCAGGCTGATTACCGCCGCTGAGCTTTGGCAAGCCTGTGGCCGCTGCCGCTGACACCAGACGTTGACCCGCTGTCTGACAAGACGTCCGCTGTACGCCTCAAACCGGAAACTCGCTGGACGCAGTGCGCCAGACAACCTGAACGGCAGCTTTCATAAGCTGCGAACTGGTCCTGACGACCCATAGCAGTCATTAGCTAGTGATAGAGGGCAAAGTTTTAGTGCTCTATCCTTTCTTTACTGGGCGGCGGATCAACACAACAACCAGCGTCACGACCGTCAGCGGTACGACGAAGCTGAGCATGACGCCCGAGAATGCTGGCAGCGCATCGTGCTGCTGCGCGGCCATGATCAAGTAAGCCACGTATGCGACGTAGTAGCCCAGAAAGACCCCGCCTTCCCAGCGAGCGATCTCGCGACCAGTCATGAACACGGGGAGGCAGGCAAACGACACTGCCACCATGACCCAGATGTCAAAGGCCAGCAGCGATGGAGCCATGTCCAACCCCAGGTCACCCGACACTAGGCCCGAGACACCCAGGCAGCCCAGAATGTTGAAGGTATTGCTTCCCACCACATTGCCTACTGCGATGTCCCGTTCGCCCTTGATGACTGCGGCGATGCTGGTGGCAACCTCGGGCATGCTGGTACCAGCGGCAACGATGGTCAGCCCAATGATCAGGTCGCTCACACCCATGGCCTTTGCGAAACTCACCGATGCTTGCACTAGGTACTCGGAGCCGAACACTAACGCAGCTAGGCCAGCGTGTTAATTTCCACGCAAAACTGACCCGCCATTTCCATCTCAAACTGACCCACCC